>ERZ778518.757-NODE-757-length-27757-cov-7.149520_pt1 | contig 27757 bp, 20 predicted proteins | sample MGYA00510340_ERZ778518 | MGnify/ENA primary metagenome ERZ778518 (study PRJEB29527, sample SAMN07138967) | mouse gut metagenome | material: feces | host: mouse | place: China:Nanjing | collected 2016-01-25 ...
TGATTTGGCTGCCATAAAAATTTTATTGAATCAAATTTAAACAGTTTCTTAGACCGCTTCCAACAAGAATGTAAACGCAGGGGTCCCATTTTTTGTTGGAAGCGGTCTTACTTACCTAAAAAAATCTATCCCTTTTCACAAAGGGATAGACCGAAACCTTAATCTTAATTTAATACTATGAAAAACACGATGTAAAGTTAGTTATAAATATCCTAACCTCAAAGTGTCAGTAGAAAAAAGAGAGTAATGAGTATTAAAACATGCGGAATTTTAACTTTTATAAGCAAAATCCCCCGGTATATGCAAGTGTTCGAATTTAATTTATACAATATGCAGGACGGTTTTCAGGCGATTCCGGTGCGGGACGAACCGACACAGCGTGCTATGCGACTGAGTGACAAGCCGGAAGCGACTAATAGAAGCCACCGATTGTATAAAAGATTTTTCATGATTTACTATCGTTTAAATTCGAAGTTTGCTTAAAATCATCGGCTGACTAATGCCGCCGTCAGTATTGTCATGGCACTGGCGGCGATAGCATCATCTTACTGCCACTTTGGCGACTATGCGGCCGCAACGCACCACGTATATTCCGGCAGGAAGTGGGATACTCATTTCTGATGATGTGATTTTTATGCCGACCACACGTCTGCCATCAATTGAATTCACCTCAAGCGTCCCTTCGATGCCGTTCAGTCCGCTGACACTCACTTCTCCCTTGCCCCCCCTCACATGCAACGCACCGGGCGACTGAAGCCGACCGATGCCGTCTGTCGGAGCTACGCCAAAGGCATATCCGCCGAGCATTGTGAATGTGTAACAGTCGGGAAGTATGGCATCTATCGCGAGCTGGATCCATGGCATTTCTTGATACAGTTCGGGCATCGGCACCACTACACGCTGCCAGCCATCGGCCATCGTGGCGACGGTGTATATATGTTCAAATCGAGGCGCGCCATAGGTTGAGGCATAGACTTCGACTGTGCCGCAAGGCTCGGTGTTCCATAGAAGAAGCGTAAGAGCCGGATTGTCGACTCCTTCGGTCGAGAACTTCGGAAGGGTCAGACGCGCCTTGCCACCTGTATCCTCCGTGGCAGAGGCCACAAGTGCATAAGGAATCTCCGGGTCCCATGCATCTTCATTCACATCTTCAGGATATGCCACATCCCAGCTCCCGGTGTATTCGGCTGAGGGTGGAGTCAGTCCTATCGGACCGTAATGCAGGGCCGGATAGGATCCGCCATCGAAATTCTCTGATATCTCCGGGGTATACGGGGAGCCTATCTGATGGGCCACATACCATAGGCAGGGAGATGTGCCGGCCGCATTGGCGGCGACTATGCCGAGATACTTTTCATGCAACCGGGTGCCCGACGATACCGTATATGTGAACTCTGCCACATTGCCGAGGTCCTTGATTTCTACCCACTCTGTATCGCCATATTCAGGATTTTCCTGCAACTCCATGAGCACATAATGAATCCCGGCATCACTGTAATATCCGTCCACACCGGAGCGTCCCCCCAACGGAGGATCCCAGCGGAGGGTTATCCCAAGGTTATCGCGACTCACTACGCTTGTAAGATTTTCCACATAGTCGGGCACTATTGTGCCGGTGAATACCGAGATATTGGCACTTTGTCCGGCCTGTCCGCCGATTGTGCAGTAGACTTCGATACGATTCTCTCCCTGTCGGGTATCGAGGGTAAGTGTCATCTGTCGCCCCGGAGCGCAGGGGCTTACGGTATGCAGGTCGCCGATGCGGGTATGCACCTGCATGTCAGCCTGCTGAGGAATCGTATTGCCGGCGATTGTAGCTGTCGGCGTCTTGAACGAGATTGTAGCCGTAAGGGCCGCATCATCCGTATTCTCGACTTTAAGGTCTGCCGGGGCTTCTGTCACATCGGCCAGCTCTTCGGTGCCCTCAATACGGATGCGGCGCACTATGAGTGATTTCTGTACGGCTGGCGATACGGCCCGGATGGCGATATACGTGATTCCGGCTTCCTTGGGAACGAAGAGATTGGAGAATGTCTCCCACCCTTCGGTGATGAATTCAGTCACTTTTGTCTCAGGAATAATAAGAGTGTTCATGGCCGAGGGGGCGGGAGCGTTGCCGCACCACACCTCGAAACGCTCATCCTTGCCGGTCATGCCGCCGCATATGGCATCAAGTGTCACACGGTAGGCATGTGTCAGGTCGGGGCAATTCACCGGAGGGAGTATCAGCCAGTCATCAGCCCGGGTCTGATTCCATCCGGAGGCAAACACCGGCTCATGCCAGCGAGACTCCCAATACTCCCACATGCCGTATTCCGGACTGCCGTCGAGATTGAACACATGTGTCAGGTCAGCCTGTTCCTGGGTAGGCTCGACGGTATATGGAAGGTCGAATGGAGCGCCGAAGATTATTTTGTTGGAACGCGTGCGACCGGATACCTGCGAGTTGCAGCTTGCCGCCACATAGGCATAGTATGCGCTCACGGGAACGCTGGAATCAAGTTCTATATCCATCCATGTCCGGTCGGTAGAGCCGATGAAGCGGTCGTTGATGTATACCTCATAACGCATCTTGCCAGGCTCAATCCAACCGTCGAGAATCGCTTTGTCGACAGCATCCCAGCTTACTCTGTCGGCTGTCAGCACCACATTCTCCGGCTCTACAGGCATACCGTTGCCGAAATAGGCTCGCATCACATAGGGATAACCCTCCTTGCCGTCGGCCATGCAGCTCACGCGCACCAGATGTTCGCCGTTATCCACCGGACCGACCTCCAAAGTCACGATTTCACCGGGATTGCCAGTATACGCTGCCACTGGAGTATTATCAAGATAATACGTCCATTTCAGCTCCTTCCCCTCCAATGCAGAACCATCGGAATTGACCTTCGGAAGCCGCAGTGTCAACGTGCCGCTTGTGGCGCCGGGAGCTATATCCCGGCTTTCCTCCTGAGGCGCGGCCGGAGCCGACGGATCGTAGGTGAAGGCATTGTCGACAAAGAAGAAGAACTGGTTGTCGGTCGGGAAATTGCGGATGAAGCGCATTTCGCCGCTCTCGGGATATAAGTAGTAGAGCTGAGTGGCGTAGTAGTAATATATCGGTGTGTAGATGAAGCAGCCATCGTAAGGACTGTATATCAATGCACTCTTGTCGTTCTTAAGTCCGTCGATGCCAAGATTGAATATCAGCGTCTGCGTCCCGTCACGATCGATTCGCACAAAATCGCCGTCGAATGTGATGCCATAGAGATATCCGTCGGCAGGATTATAGCATAATGCGTTGGCTCGCGAGTGGAGGTCAACTACTTGCCGTATTATCTTGATATCCCCTATTTTCTGAGCCGGCGACGATGAAAAATTGAATCCCCTGCCGTCGGCTGTCTGCGAATATCCATATATCCGGTCTTCTTCAGGCACATAGGCGCAGCTATGATAGTAAGTGCCTAAATCGATTGTGTTGTCCGGACCGATTGACTCTTCTTTGAGGGGGCGGCCGGTGGAAGGGTCCAGCTCCACATAGTTATAGCCTAATATCAGTCCTCCCATATTATACACGGCCAGTCCGCACAGCCGGTCCTGACGCATCCATGCGTTGGTCAGATTGAAGCCGTATTGGGATAGTTCGTTGCTCCAAAGCAGATCATATGAGCCATCGGGGCCGAAGCTGTAATAGCCGGCGGGGTCGGTATCGGCCTGCCCCATCCATGTAGAGAGGTCGGCTCCCGATATATTCGACGGGGTTTTCAGACCGACATTTGGCCTACGCTTAATGTGTGCTGGATTCTCGCCATCGGCATGATTCTCCATGATATCTCCGACAAGCATCTTTTTTGCATTCTGCCGCTGCGATGTAATTACAGACTGCGGGCCGAATGCTGACTGCGGCGACCCGAACGCCGACTGAAAAGATGCTCCGGGTGGATGTGTGCTGACCGCCATAGCTGCAACACCTATCAGCATAGAGCCCAGAAGAGATGTGGTTTTCTTCATGATGTAGTGTTTTTTCGGAGAGAATATTAATATTAGACTCAGGCGGAATCTCTGTCGGAATCCGCCCAAGTCACATTCATGTCACACTTAGCGACGGATTATTCTGACAGTCTTTATGCTACCGTAGGCCATACGGTAGCGTGCCACAACCGGCACTCCCGCCGGCGGCGTGTCGGCACGTGTGCCGTCGAGCAGGTAATATTCCACCTCTCCGGCAGTGCCGACTGTCGCTATGCCTGACATCGGGAAGTGCAACGGGGCCAGATTCTCGACCGCAATATAGGCATCTACAGATTCTTCGGGACATTCTCCCACACAGCCCGCATCAACACCCTTGAATGCATCGGCACCTACGGACGGGGGTTCGGAAGTGGCAAACGATACGTGTGCCAGACTGCCGCAACCGGAGAATGCAGCCTCTCCGATTTCGGCGAGCCACTGACCGAAGGCCACCGCCTTGAGCCCGCGGCAATTCTCAAACGCCCGCGATTCTATCACCTCAAGCGATTCCGGAAGCCCGATCTCACAGAGACCCACACAACCGAACATAGCCCTTTCGCCGATAGTGCGGATGCCATCTGGCAGAGTCAGTGAGGACAGCGCCACACATCCGTAAAGGAAGTTTTCAGGAATCGTCTCCACATCGGCCTCTATGGCCATGCTCTTCAGCAGCCGTCGGCTCGTGAATAGAGAGGGATCAAGTGCCACAACCCTGAATTCTTTATCTTTATATATCACTGACGCCGGAATCACCACATCCGTGGCATCGGTATCAAACGAATGGAGTGTCACCTCTTCATCTTCCATGACACGATATGTGAAATCTCCTGACGTGAAGTATGCGAGAGGCACTGCTACTGGATCGGTCTCCGCCACAGGGGCCGGAGTGCCGTCGGCATAGCGTGTGGCTATGGAGAATCGGTAGGTCTCTCCTTGTTGCGCATCCTCATATACATAGTGGCGATCAGTGGTGGTGGCTATCACTTCTCCGTCGAGCATCACATCAAAACTTACTTTCTTTCCTGCTCCACTCTCGGGGAGTCGCCAGGTGAGGGTTATCTTTTCATTGTCATACAGGGCCTCAAAATCCGCCACTCCGGGATAATCGTCAAGTGAGATGGCGTCAATTATCATCGGAAACCGTCCCGCTGACGAGTCAGTGTAACGGAATGCAAAACGCAGTTTGGTACGCTCCATTCCTATGAAGTCGGCAAGTGGCATCGTTATGTGGCTCCATTCCGGAGCTCCGGGTTCAGCCGGAGTCTCGCCATCAGGCATACAGTCGAACTTAAGTGTGCCGGCTGTGACGAATAACGGCATTCCATCATCGCCGAGAGCTCCGGCCGATAACTGGACTTCAATCTCTCCGCATGAACCTGCCACAGGTATATACCATAATGAAAGCATCGGATTGAAGGTCCCGGCAAGGGTCAGATTGCCGGAGGTGAGATATCCGGCCTCGGTGGAACTGCTGTAAGAACCCGAAGTCACATGATAGAAGGCATCAGCTCCGGTGTCTTCACTGCCCGGTCCTCCGGTTCCGGCTGTCAGTGAATAGGTCTCGTCATCGGTGGTGATATCCACGTCATTGCGCACATAATGGCTTGAGAAAGCATAGTAATCAAAGTCTTCCTCCCATGTATTGTCTGCTACCTTATTCAATTTCGAGCCGGAATTGAATGTTTCGGCAAACGGAAGCGGTGCCGGAGGCCCGGCCAGTATGCCGATACTGGTGTCGCCGTAATTATATGTATTCTCCGGAGCTTCGACATCGTTGCAGGGATAGACGCGATAGTATACCATCTGCTCCGCCGCCAACCCGCTTAAATTGTCTACATATCGGCATTCTGTCACGTTATCGGCCAGTAGCTCCATATTTTGGCCATAATCATTGTCAAGACGATATATCTTGTAATAAAGCTTGTCGGTATCCAGCAAGCCTCCGTTGAATCCTTGTGTAGGGGCATCCCAGGTCACTGTAATCGAATCGCCGGTGTCTGTAGCCACTACATTAGTGACACGACCCGGGTAATCAGCTCCAAGAAATATGGAGGCATAGGCATATTCGCTCTGTCCATAGGGGGTATAGGTGCGCACACAGTAGGTGTTGGTGCCTTCCGCAGGATATTCATCGATATACTCCCACTCCGAGTCCGGCTTCGGATATGGCTCCGTAAACAACACTGTTTCATTGCTACCATTCATGCGCGACAGTCGAATCAAGGAATATTCCACTCCGTCAGGAAATGGCTCGGGAGAAAAGAAGGAACCGTGCAGAGCCTCCGGACAGCGGAATCTTATCCTTACAGGAGCACCCCCTTCGGCCGACTCCAGTTCAGGTATATCCGGTTGTATCGGATTAATGCCATATGTGACGTAGGCGTAGCTCATATATCCATCCATGCCATGCAGCACGGCCTTGGCCGAATATGTGTACTCCTCGCCGGCTTCAAGTGCGTCTGTGTCATCAAACTCAAGAATCCGGCCCGCATCCTGCCTGTCCCATATCTTGACAATCTCATTCTCTTCGTATCCTTTCGAACGATAGAGAATCAGTTGCTCCACATACTCAATGTTGAAGTCCGTCCAATTGTCATCGCGCCCCATAGAAGGGACTGTGAGCTGAATGTGTACGCTGCTGCTTTCTGCAGATACATCGACACGAAATTCAGCTTTCAGTTGTGGAGCCAATGGTTTGAGAGACTGTTGCTCTGTCGATGTCACAGCCGTCGGAGGCGGCGCATGAAGAGTGGCATAGCCCTCCACTCCTCCGGATACGACGGTCAGAATAGCGCCGAGAGTGTAAAGTGACTTTCTTATCATAGCTTTGGATGTTAGGGTCAGTGTGGTCACACTGATGATTTAAACAGACTGACAGATCCTACAAATGCGCTCTGTCATATGGCAAAGATAGACAGGACTGTCATTAAATCCAAAGAAATGCAAACATTCGGAAACATTTATTAATATAGATAAGCAGCGACTCTTACACTAAAATCATTATGAATCCAATATGCGGGTTTTATGTAAAAATTTGATACCGCACACTTAATTTAAAGATTACCGTGTTTGAATTTAACTTAATTAATCAAAGTGTGATTTCCGATGAGGCCTCGCAGATAGGTGAGTGCATGGCGTAATGTCCGCCCGATGGAATCCGGGGAGATTCTCCGGCAGGTTCCTTCGGGCGGATTACAAGATTTAAGTAAGTGTTATGGATGATACACGGCCATCATCCATGTTTACCACACGGTGGGCGATTGCGGCAAGTGTGGAATCATGGGTCACAATGAGGAATGTCTGACCACGTGTGGCGCAGAGATCAGAGATGATACGGTGTATCTCTTCGCGGTTGTGGGAATCGAGCGACCCGGTCGGTTCGTCGGCAAGTACAATGCGCGGACTGTTGATAAGCGCCCTGGCTATGGCCACACGCTGTTTTTCGCCGCCCGACAATTCCGACGGACGATGCCCCAGACGGTCGCTGAGTCCAAGAATGTCGAGCAGGTTACGGGCTTCTTCGGTAACCTCCCGGCGTCGACGCCCCCCTATAAGCCCGGGTATCGCGACATTCTCAAGAGCCGTAAACTCCGGCAGTAGTTCATGAAACTGGAATATGAACCCGATATTGCGGTTGCGAAACTCGGCAAGCCGCTTTTCTTTGAGAGTAGTTATATCCACACCGTCGTAGATTACGGATCCGCTGTCGGGACGGTCGAGCGAACCTGCTATCTGGAGCAATGTGGTCTTCCCGGCTCCCGACGGACCCACGATGGCCACAATCTCACCTCTGCTTACCGAGAGCGATACCCCCTGCAGCACATTAAGCGAGCCATATGATTTATATATATTGCTTAATTCAATCATGACTGTTACTTAATTATATGATTGATTACACTTGCGGCCAGCATTATGCCGAATATGGCCGGAATGGTGGCCAAAGTGCCGTATGAGGTCCGCTTGTTGCGCAGATCGAGGTCAATCACTGCATGACGGTGAGGCACCTCAAGACTGGCCACAACCGGCAACCTGCGGCGCAATCCGAGACGTTTGAGTCGCTGACGCACAGCGCGTGCCAGTCCGTCTTCGGTTGTAGACCATAGGTCGGCATACACCACCTTCGACGGGTCGAGCCTGCCTCCGGCTCCCATTGATGATATGATACGCACTCCGCGGCGCAGGCATCCGGATATCAGTGCCACCTTGGGGGCCACTGTGTCGATGGCATCGATCACAAAGTCATATTCCTCATCAAGCAGACCGTCCACCATCTCCGGAGTCAGATATTCCGACCGGGCATCGACCTCTATATCAGGGTTTATATCCTTGAAGCGCCGGCTGAAAAGTGTGGTTTTAGGCACTCCTATCGTGGAGTGGAGAGCTATAAGCTGACGGTTGATGTTAGAGGGCGCCACATCATCGGCATCTATCAGTGTAAGGTGTCCGACTCCGGATCGCGCCAGCATTTCTGCGGCATAACCGCCTACACCTCCTACCCCGACCACGAGCACACGCGCTGCGCCAAGGCGCGCAGCGCCATCATCGCCTATCAATGTGCGGGTACGCTCATCCCACGCTTCGGTAACTTTAGGTTCATCCGGCATACGGCCAGTTGCCGCATCTGTAACGCCGATGTCTATATGGGTCATATTTTTATCCGCCATGCTGATGGAAACAGGTTATTGGCCCGCGGGCCAAGGTTTTTCATAAGTCCGAGGGGGAGTCCGAGACGACATACTTTCACCATCCCGGGCGGAGTCCCCTCGGGGAGGGGGAATGCCTCACGGCGCAGATAACGCAAGGCATCCTGCTCCGACAGCTCTACGGACGGAAATGCATCGTCGCGGCAGGCTCCTGAAAGCACTATGCGCGAGTCGGCCACTACCTCGCCCCTTTTTATCTCTCCGGCCGGTAGTCCGGCTCCGGTAATCCTGATTCCGGCACGCTCCAGACTCCGCAGCACGGGGAGACACTGAGCCGGGTACATGCTCACCATCTCTGCACGGCAGACAGGCTGCATGGCAAGTTCGGGCTTCATTAGCGACTGCAGGCGCGTCATCGACTCTTCCGACACCGGGATGTCGGCTACGCCGTTACTGCGCCCACCTTTCCCGCGCGACTTACGCCCCGGCTTGCCTCCTCGGGCAACTGCCGTGAAATCAGCCTCGCAGCTCTCGAGCATCGGCTCAAGACTTCCTTCACGGCGGAATACGCTCACAAAGAGTCCCTCGCCACGTGTAAGATGCTGCATGAAGCGCAATCCCTCCACATCATCGGCCAGAGCCGGCGAGACAGCCTCTATCCCGGCCAGGCCCAGCCGGGCGGCGCTTATGGGCTTCAGTCCCAACTCATCGTGTATGAAACGGGCATTCTCTTCATCCTCCGCCGTATTGAATGTACAAGTGCTGTAGATCAGCCATCCCCCCGGCCGCAATGTCACTGCCACATCGCGCAGTATCTCGCGCTGCAGTGCGGCACACTCGGCCACAAGCTTTCCGCTCCATTGCCGGCGCGCCTCTCCGTCCTTGCGCATCATACCCTCCCCCGAACATGGAGCATCTATTGCTATGATGTCGAATATCTCCGGCAGTGTCGCATAATCCGAGGAGGAGCTGCCTGTGGTCAGTACATATGGATAGCCCCACTTCTCCAGATTCTCTCGCAGTATCTTCCCTCTGGAGGGGACGTATTCGTTGGCTGTCACCACCGACCCGTCGGGCACGGCATTTATCATCGCCGTGGTCTTGCCTCCCGGAGCTGCGCAGAAATCAAGCAGAGATACCGGCACCGGCCTGCCATGCCCGGCTGATATCAGATCGCATATACGCTCCATTATCTGCTGATATATCATAGAAGAGGCATCCTGCACATAAAAGCCCCCTCCATGCAGCAACGGATTAAGCGTAAACACCGGGCGTTCGGAAAGATAGCGGCCATCGGCGCACCATTCCACCCTCTCACAGCCATCCTCATAAAGAGAAGTGGCCATTGCCGGAAGCGCCTTGCGGCGGTTGAGTCGTATCGACACACTCGGCGGCGTGTCGAGTGCGGCAAGCAGTGCCCCGGAGTCAAGGCCGGCCACGCCGTCCATGCTCAGGGCGAAATCCTGCGGTATGGGTACTGAAAGTGTTGGCATATGTGCAAATATAGGTCATTTCCACATGTATTGCAAATTTTACGCCCTGATTATGGCGTTTTGCGGGATGAAATTTGGAAACGGAAGAGATTATCCGTATATTTGTAGATTGTGACGGGATGGAGCCTGTCGCGGATTTAAAATGTCTATGCTAAAACAAGATTCTCAACCTAATGCCGGTGAAGCCTCTCCACGCTCCGCCGAACCTGACGCCTTATCGGTGCCGGCTCTCTCCACACAGGAGTCTCCGGCATTATATCTCATTCCGGTCGGCATGTCGGATGCGCCGTTTGCCGATGTGCTGCCGGAGGGCAACCTGAAGACTGTGCGCGGCATCCGCCATTTTATCGTGGAGAATGTGCGCAATGCCCGAAGGTTTCTGAAGCGTTGCGATCCGGCAATTGATATCTCCGCCATCACTTTTCATGAGCTCAACCGTCATACTGACACTGCAATGGTCAGCACCTTCATCGACCCGCTCCGCCATGGCCTCCCCATGGGGCTGATGAGCGATGCCGGATGTCCGGCAGTGGCCGACCCGGGGGCCATAGCAGTGGCAGCGGCTCAGCGCGAGGGTTTCAGGGTGAGGCCGCTGGTGGGTCCTTCAAGCATACTGATGGCCTTGATGGCCTCCGGGTTCAACGGTCAGGGATTCGCATTCCACGGATACCTCCCTATCGATGAAAACGAACGGGGTGCCGCCTTACGGCGTCTTGAAGCCGACTCCCGCCGCCACGACATGACTCAGATATTCATCGAGACACCCTACCGCAACGACCGGATGCTCCGCTTCCTCGCCGACACACTCTCTCCTCAGACGATGCTCTGTGTGGCCTGCGACATCACTGCCCGGGAATCCGAATGCATCCGGTCCATGTCTGTAGCCAGATGGCGCTCCACACTCGACACCCTACACCCCGTCTTCGACAAGAGGCCTGCAATATTCCTGATTTATGCCGGAGAGGATGAGAGTGTGCATCAAGGGAAGGAGAAACATCACTCCAGGAATCGGAAAAGCGATGGCACACGACGCAAATGACACAAGGCGCAGCCTACATTCAACATTCCCCTATTCATATCCTCCATTTATTTTCCATCCCCTCGACCTCGACACCGGAAAAAGTAAAACAGAGTAACGACAAGAAGAAACAACAATGGCACGACGACGCACGGTAATCAACTTCGCAGGGCAGATGACCATACCATTTGAGGAATTCGGCAACGCCCACCCGATACCGGCTCCCGGTGAGTCGGCGGATACGGCAAATGACAATCCGGCCACTCGGGTAATCAATTACATCTCTTTCGGATCCGGCTCAAGCGGCAACTGCTGCTATGTGGGCACCCGACACGGCGGATTCCTCATTGACGCCGGCGTCAATGCCGAGGAGGTGACCGACGGACTGAAAGCCAACGGCGTGAAGCTGGAGCAGGTGAAGGGAATTCTACTGACCCACGACCATTCCGACCATGTGAAGTACGCCTATACGCTGCTGCGCACAAACAAGCACATGCGCCTCTTCTGCACCAACCGTGTGCTCAACGGTCTGTTACGCCGCCACGGTATATCAAAACGTATCAAGGATTATCATGTGCCCATATTCAAGGAAATTCCGTTCCGCCTGGCCGGGACGGAAATCACGGCGTTCGACGTGCCGCACGACGGCACCGACAATATGGGTTTCTCTGTCAATTACGACAACCGCAACTTCGTGATAGCCACCGACCTCGGAGCTGTCACCGAACGTGCCAGATACTACATGAGCCGTGCCACATATCTGGTCATCGAAGCCAACTATGATCTGCAGATGCTGCTCTACGGTCCGTATCCGGAATATCTGAAAGCACGTATCCGCACCGAGCGGGGGCATCTCGACAACACCGATACGGCGGCCTTTCTGAAGGAGATATGGTCGACGGAACTGAAATATGTATTTCTCTGTCATCTTTCGAAGGATAACAATACTCCTACCAAGGCCCTAAGGGCCGTGCGGGAGGCTCTTGAATCGCGAGGCGTGACTATCGGCGATGGCGAGGAGACTCTCCACGACCGCCAGGCCGACATGCAGCTTATCGCACTTCCCAGGTTCGAGCCGACACGATGGTACGTATTCCGCCCATGACGCTGTTCCCATAAATGGACTCTCTCACCGCCGGCCAGCCACCGGCGGCGGGGGACGCTCTGCCATGCAGATAAGCATGATTCCACAACACTGGCGTTTTTAAGGAGTTTATAATTGCAGACTTGCCGGATTATGGTTATATTTGCCATCTGCAACCACCACCACCCGACCAGCCTATGGAATTGCTTTACCATTACCTCTGGAAACATAAAATGATGGGGCGAGAGCTCCGTATGTCCGACGGCACATTAGTCAATGTGCTTTCAGTCGGACGATATAACACTGATGCCGGTCCGGATTTCAGCAATGCCCGGATTATGGTAGGAGGCCGGGAATGGATCGGCAACGTGGAGATTCATGTCAAGGCCTCCGACTGGTATGCCCACGGGCACGACCGCGACAAGGCCTACGATTCGGTAGTGCTGCATGTCGTGGCTGTCAATGACACCGAGGTGCGGCGCATAGATGGAAGTGTCATACCGCAGGTAGAAGTGCTGCTGCCGCGTAATTTCTATATCACTTATTCCCGACTGACGGCCGACATGAAGGGGACAAGATGCCAGAATATGCTCCACTCGATACCGCCGTTAGTATGCACCGATTGGCTTGAGTCGCTGGGTATGGAGAGAATGCAGGCGAAAGCCTCCCGCCTGATGGACTATTATACACAGCTCAATTCAGACTGGGAACAGGCCGTATTCACACTCCTGGCACGCGGACTGGGATTCGGTCTCAACAGTCTGCCGTTTGAGATGCTCGCCAAGAATCTCCCTCTGAAATACCTCTATCATCATGCCGACGACCTATTGCAGACGGAAGCGCTGCTGTTCGGTCAGGCCGGGCTGCTCGACCCGGGCATATATCCTTATGAGGATTATTATCAGGCACTTTGCTGGGAGTATATGTTTCTGCAGCGCAAATACGGATTGCGTCCGCAGCGCCGGGAGGTATGGAAATACGCCCGCACGCGCCCGCAGAATTTTCCGCACCGCCGCATAGCCCTTCTGGCTGCGGCTGTGCATAAGAGGGAGGGGTTCTCTTCGGGTCTGGTGGAGGCCGGAGGGGATATCGACCGACTTATGGAGCTGTTTGACTGGCGGCTCGACGGATATTGGGGCACTCATTGCGGTTTCGGTCCGGAGGGGGGTGAGCGTGTCGTGCCGCGCACCCTGTCGGATGCGAGCAAGGAACTGCTCATCATCAATGTGGCGGCACCGTTTTATTACGCATACGCGGCCATGAGCGGCGACCTCGAACTGGGCGAACGGGGTATCAACATGCTGACCCGTCTGCGCCCTGAACGCAATTCCATCATATCATCATGGCAGGTCGGTGGCCTGAAAGTACCCGATGCCCTGCGCAGCCAGGCATTGCTCCATCTGCGCTCGGAATACTGCGACCGCAACCGATGCCTCGAATGCCGCTTCGGCCACTATCTGCTGCGCCACCGCGCCGACGGCCACCTTTTCGACTACAACCGCATCTCCGACAATGTATTCATGGATGCCGACACAGCCGTGCGCCTTGACAGAATCACATCTAAATAACTGTTTTTTTACCACCATATATTTTGATTTACCATCAAAATATACTAAATTTGCAGATACACAGACCACACGTCGCATTAGGACCGACTGTACAAACCCATCAACTATATCTAATTTTTTAAACCATATCATTATGAACAGATTGCTGATCATACTCTCATTACTGCTGGCAGGAATGGGTATGGGCCGTGCACAGGAGTTTAAGGAAGGCCTTCTGTACGACCTTCAGGGCAACGTCAAGGAGATGAAGCTCTCTACCAAGAATTCGTTTCTGAAGAAACATGTGAAGTTTCGCGACAACGGAAAGCTCAAGAAGTCAATCACTTTCTTCGATGATGATAATTATCCTCTGGGGTTCGACATGTCGATGAATGTGATGAGTTTCGCAATGTCGCAGAAGGTGGAATATGATAGCTGTCGACGTATCACTTCCGTCACTGACAAGAATTCCTATGACGGCGGCATTACCACGACCACATCAAATTACTATGGCAATGAGGCTGCACCTTCGGAAATAACCCGCAGCGTATTCGCCAGCATCTCGAAAGATGGAGAAGTGACTGCGGACTGCGAGTATTCCGGATATGTCTACGATGACCATGGCAACTGGATCTCCCGACAGGTAAAGCACACCGCGACACGCACCGACAAGAAGGGGGTGACTGAAGAAGGTATCGCCGAATACACGTAGACCCGCACCATCAAGTATTTCTGATTCCAGTCTTTCACACACATCTCGTTTCATATATCACGCTTCGGGGTCGGTCAGGGCTGCCGCCGCCATCGGATGGGCGGACCTCTCCAACCCGTTAATGGTCAACCCGCCGCGTACATCACGGGATATCACCCCGCGATGTGCGCGGCTCGTTACTTTTAGTGCCGGGGTATGGCTAAACCTACAGATTTCGAGCATTTTTTTCATGATTGCTGACCTAAGAATCGACAGAGTTTGTTAATTTTGTAAGAATTTTTGACCCAAAATGGCAGACGAACGGCCAAATAAGCCGTAACAAACTGCTGTTCAATCGATTGAATATATGGCATTCCAAAAAAGAGATACGCGTCAGCCAGACCGGATACTGGCCCGGCAGAACCAGGGCGAGATTACCGAACCGCTGATGCAGTTTGTAGCCAAGGAATTTCCCGATGCCCCGCGCAATGACGTAAAGAAGTGGCTGAAATTCGGACATCTGATGATCAACGGTGTGGTGACCCACGCTTTCGATGCCCCGGTGGAACCGGGACAATGGGTGGAACTGAACCGAAACCGCCCCTTTGCCGTGTTTCGTCATCCAAGGATGCAGCTTGTGTATGAAGATGATGATATCATAGTGGTCAACAAAGGGTATGGGCTGCTCTCCGTAGGGACTGGCTCTTTAAAAAAAGAGGCCACTGCCTACGACATACTGAAATCATACGTCAAAGAAGTCAACCCGGCCAACAAGATATTCGTGGTGCATCGGCTTGACCGCGCCACAAGTGGCCTGATGATGTTTGCCAAGCATCCCGAAGCCCAGGACGCCATGCAGCATAACTGGAAGAACATGGTGATTGAACGCCGTTATGTGGCAGTGCTCGAAGGATTTGTGAAGGAAGAGGAGGGGGAAGTGCGCTCTTATCTCGGAGAGACATCTCAGTATGAAGTGTATTCTCGCCCCGAACCGGGAGAAGGACTGAAACTTGCCGTAACACGATTCCGTGTCTTAGGGCGCGGACACGGGTACTCGCTGGTGGAGTTTTCGCTTGACACCGGGCGCAAGAACCAGATTCGTGTACACGCCAATGATATGGGACATCCAATTGTGGGAGACCGGAAATACGGCGCGAAGGCAAGTCCGATAGGGCGTCTGGCTCTTCATGCACGCACCCTGCGATTCGCTCACCCCATGAGCCGGCGCGACATGCGCTTTGAGACGCCTGTGCCGGCACGGTTTCTCAAAATGATCGGCGGACTAAAGAAGGATGCCGCCACGACGCCCAAAGATACTGAAGCAACGGCTGACTGACCTCATGTGTCAATAGCCTCGACTTCCATCAGCGACACTTAATATATGGATAATCAGAATAATCCTGTGAATGAACCCATTACACCCGAATCGACCGCTGCAGGCAAAAACACTTCGACACGCCGGATCAATCCGGATATGCTGAGGTGGGGAAATGCCGTGTCGCATATACTGTCGTGGGTGCTTTCGCCGGTATTGATGCCTACTTACGGCATAATCCTGGTGTTTTCCCTATCAATGCTCTCATTCGCACCAATGAGATCGAAGCTAATAATCATCGGCATTGTCTTCGGACTGACAGCGATGCTCCCCTCTCTGGCCATACTCGTGCTTATGCGCTACGGCGGAGTCAGAGATGCGGCGCTGACCCGACGCACTGACAGGTTTATACCATATGTCATCACCGGGATGTGTCTGCTCGGATGCGGACTCTATCTATCCACTACCGGACTGCCGCGATGGGCGACACTCTTCTATATCGGTGCCGCTGTGGCTACGGCTGTCAACCTCCTGGTGAATTTCCGGTGGAAAATCTCCGCACACGGCGCCGGAATAGGGGGTATTATCGGTATGCTGATGCTGATGAACCGCTACGGATTGCCACACTATAACCTGTGGGGATGGTGCATGGGCGCTGTGATTGCCGCCGGGATGCTCGGTATGGCCCGCGTATGGCTTGGCCGCCACACCCCGATGCAGACCGTCATGGGAGAGATAACCGGGGTGCTCGCCGTGCTCTCGATGGAATTTTTAATACCAGACTGATAACCACCGACAACCATGTCTAAATACAATTATTCTCGAAGACTCAGCAGCGAGGTGCATGTGGCCGGACTTACGATAGGCGGCGATGCCCCGGTGCGTGTGCAGTCAATGACAAATACCAATACACTCGACACTGAAGGCTCTGCCATGCAGGCCATGCGCATCGCCGAGGCCGGAGGCGAACTCGTGCGCCTCACTACGCAGGGAGTGGCCGAGGCCGCCAATATGGCCGCAATACGCAGGGAATTACATGACCGTGGATGTCACGTGCCATTAGTGGCCGATGTGCATTTCAATCCCAAAGCGGCATATACTGCGGCCGCGTCATGCGACAAGGTGCGCATCAATCCCGGCAATTTCGTGGATGCCGCCCGCACTTTTCGCCGCCTCTCTTTCACTGATGAGGAGTATGCCGAGGAAATCGGGCGTATACGTAATGCATTGCTGCCCCTGCTTGACATATGCCGCACCCACCGCACCGCATTACGCTTAGGTGTCAATCACGGATCGCTCTCTGACCGCATCATGAGCCGCTATGGCGACACGCCGGCAGGCATGGTGGAATCGGTAATGGAATTCCTGCGCATATGCCGCGAGGAGAATTTCAATGATATCGTAATCTCCATCAAGGCTTCGAATGTGGTGGTGATGGTGGCCACAGTGCATCTTCTGGTCAAAGAGATGACCCGCGAAGGGATGGCCTATCCCGTGCATCTCGGTGTCACGGAAGCCGGCGACGGCGAAGACGGCAGAGTGAAAAGCGCTGTCGGCATCGGCACTCTGCTGGCCGAGGGGATCGGCGATACGATAAGGGTCTCCCTCTCCGAAGCGCCTGAGAATGAAATTCCTGTAGCAATCGCGTTGCGCGATTATATATCCTCTCGCCGCAATCATCCTCTGATTACGGAGCCTGCCTCCGAGGCGCCGTACCCGTCAAGAAGTATGGCTGACGATATCGATGGCATAGGAGGCAGCACGCCGTGGCCCATGCTTTACGGATTCGATGTCACCCCTCAGGACGGCCATATTCTGGATATCGATGCTTCTGACGACGTGGAGAAGGGTGCGGAGCCGGGTAAAGTGATCCGCCTGCATTCATCGCATGTCAACCCTGTAGGTGAGATGGAGTCATGGATAGAGCGCTATATCGCAGCCGGCGGACGCAATCCGGTGACACTTTGCATGGAATACGCCGACACGGACGCCGATACGGTGCGCCTGAAGGCTGCCGCCGATTTCGGAGCTATGCTTCTTAACGGCTATGGGAATGCTCTTGAAATAAAGTCTCCGGCTCTTGATTCCCGGGCTGCACACTCCCTCCTGTCAGGTATACTTCAGGCCACTCGTCTGAGATTCAGCAAAACGGAGTATATTGCGTGCCCCAGTTGCGGACGCACCCTCTTTGACCTGCCGGCCACTCTGGCACAGGTGCGTGAGGCCACATCTCATCTCAAAGGTCTGAAAATCGGCGTGATGGGATGTATTGTCAATGGTCCGGGCGAGATGGCAGATGCCGACTATGGTTATGTCGGCGCCGGTGTGGGACGCGTCAGCCTTTATAAAGGCAAGGAACTGAAAATAAGAAACATTCCGGCCTCCGAAGCTCTTCCGGCATTGATTGCCATGCTGAAGGAGAATGGCGACTGGACTGAGCCGGAATAACAGGCGCCCCGCCGAATGATTAGCCATGCAGCCGAAGAATGCAATCGTCTATCCGGCAGGTATCGCCATGTCATGCAGCATCCTTAAGTAAGTGTCCAAATTTAACCGATAGTAATTGAAAGGGAATCTTTTATACAATATGCGGCTTATTCTATAAATTAATTTGAACACTTACTTATTTCAATTACTCAATTTTGGGTATTGCACATAAGTCCGGGAATCGTTAATTTTACATGATTCAACAATCTGTGAAATGAAACACAAGAAATACGAACCGGCCGATGCCATGCGCGGTCTGATACGCCATAACAATCTGTTGCTTATGGCGATAAGTCGTTTCGGCATACCTTTCGGATTCGGCGACGGCACAGTCGAGGAAATCTGCCGCACCAACAATGTTGATGTTGATACCTTTCTTGCCGTATGCAATCTGATCAGCGGTCAGGAATATTCTGATGCCACGTTGCATCTGCCCACGCTTATGGATTACCTCAAGCGGGCTCACTCGGTATTTGTAGACTACACGCTTCCGAAAATCCGTCTGAAACTGATTGAAGCCATCAATTACTCTCAGACCAATGAAGTGGCCCTGCTGCTGATACGATTCTTCGATGACTATGTCGAGGAGGTGCGCCGGCACATGGAGCATGAAAACAGCGACATATTCACATATGTCGACCGACTGCTGGCCGGTGAGATTGTGGAGGATTTCGATATAACGATGTTCTCCGACAATCACGGACATATGGCGGCCAAGCTCAACGAGCTGAAGGATATATTTATCTACCACTACAATCAGCCCGACAGTACGCGACTCAGCGCCGCACTGTTTGACATCGTGACATGCGAGAAAGATCTCATGACTCATTTTATCGTTGAGAGCCGGCTCTTTGTGCCTGCAGTGGCGCGTCTGGAGGACAAGCTGCGCCGACAGCAGGAAAAGTCGCAGCCCGAGAATGCAGGAGAGGCAGATGAATCGACTATGCCTGGCATCGATGCGCTGAGCCAGAGAGAGCGCGATATCGTGAAGTGTGTGGCTCACGGGATGTTGAACAAGGAGATTGCAGATGCACTCTGTCTGTCGGTGCATACAGTCACCACCCATCGTCGCAATCTGAGTGCAAAATTAGGAATCCATTCGGCTGCCGGACTGGCGATATTCGCCATCCTCCACAATCTTGTGGACATCAAGGATGTAAAACCGATGTAAGCATCCCCCTCCCATCGCTTACTTATATATATAGAGAGAGCCGACCGCTGATTAACGGTCGGCTCTCTCTGTATTATACAATTCTCCAGCCGCACAAAGAGCGGCGAGAGGAGGCTTATTTCACGAGATACTTCATGCCGTTGACAATGTAGAGACCTGCCGGAAGCTCGGCGAGATTGCTTACATTCAGGCGGATACCGGTGAGTGTGGTCACTTCAAGACGGTCGGATGATGCATTGATGCCATCCACACCACTGTTGGGATCAGGATTTGAATGGTATATGACGTCGTTGACGTTCTCCGTGTTGAAGAGCGGGTTGCTGCTGCCCGAAATAGCACGCACATAATAGTCGGTATCATACTCAGCGAAGATGAACTGCGGCACATTGTTGATTGTGTATGTAGTCATACATTCTATCAGTTCGTCAGTTCCGAAGTAGAGCACTGTGGCGTTGCCAAGTTTTTCACCTACGGTGTAGATATGGCCGTCAGCGGGAAGCTCGGCATCAGTCATGGGAGTCTCGCTGAAGAGCACCATTGTGTACTCCGCGTCATCACCGCGCTTACAGTTTATGGTCATGATGCCATCATTATCCTCACTCACTTTCACCTCGGTCGGAGCATTCTTAGGAGCTTCCGGATTCTCGGCCAGAGGAGTCACCACTATATTGCGGAAGTAGATACGGCTGGCTTTTTCGTTGGAAACTTCGAATGTGATGCGGCGCAGGCCACCCTGTGCTGGTATATCCACGCTCATCTCTTCGAATGTAGATGAATCATCATGGTATCCTGAAGAGTCGAAACCCTCCATCTTACCATCATATGATGTGAATGTCTTGTGGATTGTGCCGCCTGTCTTGACACGCAGATAGCCTGCCTGGCCAAACCAACCAGGTTCAAAGCCCTGCGGCAGGATTACGCCGCCGGAATCGGGAGTGGCGGCAGCATCACGCTGTGTCTCCATGGCATATTCGAATGTCACTCTTACGGGACCGTCAAGAGGGAGTTCGGGTGTGCTGAGCGATGTGGGTTCATAACCGGCCGGAGCGACACCGTAGACACCGTGGTCATCACTATAGTATCTGCGTACCCAGGGTGCGAAGTCCTCGCCTGTGGGGGTGGAGGTCCATCCGGGAATAAGTTCGCCGAAAGGATAGTTCTCTACACCGGGCGCATAGGGCAGCGACACATCCGGGATGGCGTATGAGTCTGCATGATTGTCGGATACACGGTCGGATGCGACTGTCCATGCACGGAAAAACATAATCTGATTCTCAGAGCATGGGATATTATCGATCGATGTGGGTTCGCCTACATAAATCACCGTGCCGCCACCTTCGATTTCATCGCCGACGGCAGCATCTGCCGCCGGAATACCGAAGAGACCGCAATAACCTTTTTTGTATCCCGTACATGCAGTGGGTGTAGATGCGATAATCACACGGTTGTTGGCTCCGCAGTCGAGCTTCATGGAATTGGTGCCTGTGGAGTACGCACGCAGAAGATATGGCGCGGGCTGAGAAGTGGTGAACATCTCCTGAGCCATATTGTCGACATTATAGGCAGGATATCCATTGGCGCTTATGGCTGCCACATAATAATCTTTTCCGTCCTCGATGTCGGGGATATTGAGCTTGATATCGTTGGACGGGCCGTAGTAAATCAGATGTGCGTTGCCAAGCGTCTCATCCGGGCCGGCAAGGAATGTCTCGCCATCCGAGGGGAGGTCGGCGGCTGTAATCGGCTCTGTGCTCCACATCACCACTGTGGCGCGTGCGTCGCGTCCGCGTCTCACGCTCACATCCAGAGAATTCCCGTTCTGCGAGAGAGTCAGATTGACCGGAGCGCCTTTGGGCGCTGTGGTATTGGTCTCAGGCTTAAAACGATATGATGCGCTGCGTTGTTCGCCACTGTCGCTGGCATTCCAATGCACATATGAGTCGAGGTCGAGCATGTATGCGCGCTTATACTTCGACAATGTGGGAGTCTGGTCGATATCCTCGGCTGTGTAGACCACTACGTCTTCAGAATCCCATCCGCGCAGGCTCACATCGAAGCCCTGTAAATTGCCTGAAGGGGCGCGAAGCTCCTGAAATGCAAGCTCGATATGATTGTCTTCTTCATAAAGTCGTATCTGGAGATGATACATGCCGTGAGGCGTGCTGCTTTCTGCCAGAACTGCGTTGGCATACTGTATGGTGCAGACTCTTTTCCCTTCTTCTCCTGTTGTGGCATACGATATGTCGGCGCTCTCAACGCCTCCTGACACCGGGCTCATGCCGACTCTGAACATACCGGAGGAAAATGGATAGGCCGAGTCGAGGAAATACAATATGCCGGAGGAGGATACGATAAACTGGTCCATCCAGTGGCCGCCTACCTTGAACTCGAATCCTATGTCGAATCCTTCGGCTGACTCATAAATGGCCTTCTCTCCGTCGGGATATATGAGTACTGTGCCGCCGGCTGACCATGAGCACTCTATCGGCGTGCCTTCTATGGCACTGTAGGGAGCTCCGTCGGCACTGAAATAATACTGCGGGATGTTGCCTGCTTGAGCGGAAAGAGCCGCCATGGCTAAGGCCGCACCCCAAAGATGTCGATGTAGTTTCATCTCGTAATAAGGTTAGTTGATCGGTAGAATAGCAGTGGTGTATTTCCGGATTAAGATAACTTTCAGGGATTATCCGCAGCCGGAACTACTCTGCAAATATAATCAATATATTTGATACTGCAAGCACATTCACTAATATTTCAGTGATTATCATCTATCGTTATTGATTTCTGAAAGCCGAAGGCCTCCCTCTCCCCTCCTTTCCCTTCATATCCATGACATCAGAGTAAATATTTCCCCCGTACACCAGACGTATCGGGATATCGCTCACCGCAGGGAGCGTCCGGCATCGGTAGCCTGATTGCTGAGCTGCTTGCGCTGACGTGAGGCATCGAACGTTTTGCCGCAGTGGAATGTATAGGCGGCCACGACTGAAATCTGATATTGTTCGCCACGCATCCCGGATGAAATGTAATGGCGGAATCCGGGTACCTCAGTCAGTTTACGGGTGCCCTGTTGGCTCCAGGTATAGTCGAGTCCGAGTGTCCAGTTCCCTTTGCGCCAGTAGGCGTTGAGGGTCAGGAGATTGCCCTGCCGGGTTGTCATCACCCCTTCGCGCCGTTTAACCGGCGAGGTATATTGAGCCATAAACTGGAAGTCAGATACCATATAGCTTGCCGAGGCGCGAGCACTCAGATGATGAAATCTTACACGTTCTGCCGGGGTGTCGTAACATGACAGTTCGCCACCCACATACGGAGTGAGTGAGAATCCTGCAAACGGGCGCCAAGAGATGCCGAGGCCGTAGGATAAATCCTTTTCCGAACTTATGACGAGGCTTCGTTTTATGAAATCGGCACCATCGCGGTATACGTATTCCACATAGGGATTATGTATGAAACTGTACTTGACTCCCGGGCTGACATAAAGCCGCATCCCGGGAATTGATATATCCGCTCCGAGATTATAGTTGTATTGCACTACTGATTTCTCATATGGCAGATTCTCGGAAAAGTAGCGCACATCGATAAAACGGCGGTTGGTGTTCATGACTCCTATGGAGTTCTGCGAGGTCTGGATGTTGGCTGAGCCGCGAAGTGTCACGTCATCGGTTATTCTGTAACTTAGCGAGAGGCGGGGCAGGAATGCAGTCTCATTATGTTTCTGTCGGTCAGAAAGACGTATATGGGTATTGCTGACCATTATCATGGCACTGACCCACAGCCGTCCGAACGAGATGGAGTAATTGGCAAAGGCTCCCATGTCGTGAGCACGGTTGCGCGTCGCGCTTTTTTCATCCGAAAAGTATGTGTCGCAGTAATCCTGGTTCAGGTGGCGGTAATTATAGTATAGGGTTGCCGAAAGGTTGCCTCTCCAGACGGGAGTTGTAAACATGGCGCTCCCTATGTATGTCAGCATACGGTTGGAGGTAAGCCCGGCCACATTGTAATTGCCGTAAGCCGACCCTTGGTCTACGTGGCGGAAGTCGGTCGTAGCCGATGTATTGTGGTCATAGTTGCCTACCATGTCGATACAGAACATACGTCTGTCGTCAAAACGGTAGGAATAGTAAAGGTTAAGTCTGGCGTTGTCCTGAGTGTCATGACCGTTCACCCCTCTGACACCGTCCACATCGGTAGAGCCTCCGAGTTCGCGAATGTCATACAGCTGCTCGACATATGATGTAGCGGCACTGTAGCGGGCATCGGCATAGAGCATATGCCCGGCATGATCCCATTGGTATGAAAGGGAATATGATGAATTGGTATTGCGGTATTTACCGTTATCGCATTCAAATGAATTGAGGAGATCGCCATAGTCAAATTCTGTCGTTTCGGTCAATCCATGGATATTGCTGTGGCCGGCGTTGATATTGCCGTTGAGATAATGTTCGGGCGACTGCATAACTCCGCCAACCGCACCTGCCACGACAAACGGATAATTGACTCTTGCGCTGATGTTTCCGTCAAATCCGAGTTCCTTAGGTTTCCGCAGCAGGACATCGGCTACAGGGCCACCACCGAAAGCAGCCAGATGAGCGGGCGCGTTATCGTAGAATACTACCTTTGCAATATCCGTTCCCTTCAGATTACGTATTTCCTCCGATGATGCACGGCGTCCGTTGATGAGGACTGTGACACCGCGCCCGTTGAGTGTCTCAAGTTTCTGAGAATTTATGGAGGGTCGGAACAGCGGCAGCGATGATACGGCATCAAGCGCATTGAGTCCGAACCGGCGGTTTTCCGAATCCAGGAAAAGTTCGGTACGGTCGCCGTAGCTTTGCAGGGCCTTTGCATTCACCTCAATCTCCTGTAGTTCGATTGCCGCTTTCTCTTCCTCGTCGTTAAATAGGGTCAGTCTGTTGGATAGCAGATCGCGGTCTATGGTTATTTCTCCCTAAGCTGTCTTATACCCCGGTTTTGATATGACATTAATATATCTTCCCGCCTCGATACCGTCCATATCGAAATGCCCTATGGAATCTGACACACAGCTGTAATAAGCCGCTACCGAATCCCGAAGTACTGCCGTATCCGGAGTTGCCGCTGTATCAGTCTGTACCACACCCTTTAAAGATATCATGACACTTTCAATCGGTCGCCCCTCTTCATCCATAATCATCCCTTCTACCCGATAGGCGTAGGCCGCAGTCACGCTCGCCAACACACACATAATGACTGCCAATCTGATAATTGTAGCCAATCTGAAATGATTCGGGCACCATAATGTATGGAGTCTTGGTTTGCATGACATAGGCATTTCTGTTTAGGTAGGTTATAAGTGACTCTCTCGAATTCCGTCTATCTATTTAGGGTAAGTAAGTGTGCAAATTTAATTTATACAATATGGGAGCTCGTTTTTAGTCGATTTTGGTTTGGAGTGAAGGAGCATAGCGGGATATGCGACAGAGCAACAAGACGAACGCAGCAAAAAGAAGCCGCAGATTGTATAAAAGATTTCTTTTCACTTACGATCGTTTAAATTTGAACACTTACTTATTTCTTCTTGAGATACTCAATATCTGCAAAAGTAATTAAAAATAATCATTCATGCAATACCCCGTACATTCCTACATATGCATAAAGAGGTTCGGGGCTGACGTCGCCCTCTGTGTGAGGTTGGCGTCAGCCCCGGACTTGCGATATGCATCGGTTGGGGATAGGGTTCTGGTCATAGGTTTTCGGAATCTACCATAAAGTGCTGGTAGGGATGTTCGCAGGCCGGGCATTTCTCGGGAGGTGTGGTGCCTTCGTAGATGTAGCCGCATACGAGGCATTGCCATTTCACGGGTTTGTCGCGTTTCCATACGGTGCCGTTCTCGATGCGCTCGCGCATCTTGTTGAATCGCTCTTCGTGGTGCGCCTCTATGGAGGCGATGGCCAGAAAGCGCTCGGCTATTTCATCGAAACCTTCGGATTTGGCCACTTTGGCAGCCTCGGTGTAGAACTCCACACCTTCCTTCTGCTCTTCGGATGCCGCGATGGCGAGATTCTTGACCGTGTCGTCAAGCTTGCCGGAGTCTACTCCCACAGGCGCATTGGCGACACCGCCGTCCACAAGATACTTCAGGAATATCTTGCCGTGGCGGAGTTCGTTGGCGGCAGTCTCGTTGATTATATTGGCGTATTGGAAGTATTTGTCTTTTTCGGCCTGTTGCGCATAATATGTATAGCGGGTCACGGCCATTGATTCGGCCACATATGAAGCGGCAAGGAATTCGGCCGTCTTGGTGCCTTTGAGGCTTTTCTTCTTTGAAGATTTCTTCTCAGCCATAGCTTGATTGGTTTTAATATTAGTGTCTTTCATGTCTCTGGAGCCGGTGTAACCGGCTTCTCGGGTTGCCGACAGACTGTAAGCAATGGGGGTCTGACCATAAAAACCGTCCATCGGCTTCCGACAGTATAACAATCCTACCACTTTTTTAGTTCTTATATTACCGTCTGACCGGGGTTGCGGCCCAACGATTACCCGGCTCCTCTCTCCGCCTCCTCCGATGTGGCGGTCGCGACAAGTCGCGACCGAATAAATTTTCGAATCCTCATTCTCTACCGGATTGCGGTCGCGGCCCTACAGGTTACTATTCCACAGGATACTATTCCAAAGGCGCATATGCTTACCAAGTTACATGGAATTGTGCTGCAGTGCATACGGCATAATGACAGCACCGACATAGTGAGTCTCTATACGGAGCAGCGCGGACGCGTGGCTCTGCTGGTGCGCATGGGCAGCTCGCGCAGCGCTCGCCTGCGGCGTGCCCGCCTGTCGCCGCTGGCGATCGTGGCTACGGAGGTAAATTTCCGGGAATCGCGCGAACTGCAGTTCTCCGGAGAAATTGCATCTCCATACCCCTGGCGAAATCTCTATTTCGACCCGATGAAGAGCTCTATGACCATATTCATAGGGGAGTTTCTCAACCGACTGCTGCGTGAGTCGGACTCTGACCCTGCCATGTGGCGCTTTCTGGTCAATGCCATCCACTCGCTCGACACGCTGCAACGCGGCATGGCAAACTATCACCTTGCCTTTCTGATACGTCTGCTACATTTCTGCGGCATCGAACCCGATATGAGCACCTGGCAAGCTGACCGCTATTTCGACATGCGGGCCGGCACTCTGACCGACATGCCGCCGCTGCACCGCGATGTGCTGCTCCCTGAGGATGTGCGCCATCTTCCGGTATTGATGCGTATGAATTTCCGCAATCTTCATCTCTTCCGTCTGAACGTGGATCAACGCCGCCGGCTTCTCAACATTCTGCTGCACTATTATTCGCTGCATCTTCCGGTAGGCGACGACCTTCGGTCGGTCGATGTGCTGCGCACCCTCTTCAGCTGAATCATAGCGACTGTCAAAAAAAACGGCCCTGAATTCACTTTATCAAATTGCAATTCAAACATTTATTATAGTCCGCGACACCTGCAGACAGCATTGCATTTTACAATACGAGAGTGCATCTGACTCGCCATTAATCGTTTTTAACATATCAGATTGAAAGGCAAAAAATCCTTTTAAAAGAGTTAATTGCCTATGAATTAGTGCATTTTATGGCCTAAAAATTTGCACATACCCGAAAAAGTTATTACCTTTGCACGTGTTTTTCATGGTATTAGATTTAAGGTTAGAGGATTAGTTGTCGAGAGACAATTAATCTTTTTTCTTTTTATACCCCTCCCCTCATCTCCAATCAATACTTTTCTTCTCCCTCACAATGCGGTCGAGATCTCTCTTTCCCACTCTATATTCCAGATTAAGCTCCTCTGTCGCGATTCAAAGCAAGGCCATGGCACTCGAACGTCAGCAGCTTACTGGTCAGGCTCTCCTTGGGCTACAACACTTCATTTTCTGCAGTAAAGATGGCCATAAAAATATCCGACAGGATATACGATAGTGGACTCTGACCTCCTATTGTTTCCATCAAGCAATTACATCATAATACCTTCAGACATCAACATCTTAAGATATAAGCATGTCTCGCTAAATAGTTAATGTATTGATTGGCTGGATTTGGGATAGGATTCCGACTCGTCGAGATGGCGCAATGGGGTACTATTGTAACTGAACGGCGAGACGACAGACTGCCGCAAGCCTCATTAAGGAATGCCTCAACTATTTGGTAAGACATACCTACATTTGGGTAATCAATCCAACAGTCAGAAAAAAACAATTGTATTCCGATGGACCAGATCCCGTCTAATTTATTGTTAATAATAATGTCACTAAAATAAGCGACAGGTGAATAAAAACGGGATCATAGACCCCATTG
>ERZ778518.765-NODE-765-length-27631-cov-4.118908_pt1 | contig 27631 bp, 28 predicted proteins | sample MGYA00510340_ERZ778518 | MGnify/ENA primary metagenome ERZ778518 (study PRJEB29527, sample SAMN07138967) | mouse gut metagenome | material: feces | host: mouse | place: China:Nanjing | collected 2016-01-25 ...
TAAAGCCGGGCTTGCAGGATTTATGCGTATCAAGGACAAGTTTTACTTGGGGTATACCTGTAGAGTTTGACGAGGGACATATCGTGTATGTCTGGATTGACGCGCTTTCCAACTACATCAGCGCGCTCGGATATGACAATGAGCAGTTTCAGGATTACGAGACGTTTTGGCCAGCCGATCTTCATATGGTGGCGAAAGATATCATGCGGTTCCATGCGATCATATGGCCTGCCATCCTGATGGCGCTTGATCTGCCGCTCCCGAAGCACCTTGCCGTACACGGCTGGATCACCTTCAACGGGCAGAAGATGAGCAAATCGCTGGGAAATGTCGTAGATCCTTATATATTAGGAAAACGCTACGGCGCGGATTCCATCCGGTATCACATTTTGCGCGAGATGGCTCTGGGTTCCGACAGTTCCTTCTCGAATGAGGTCATGATCAACCGGATCAATTCCGACCTGGCAAACGGACTGGGCAATTTAGTGTCCCGTACCGTGGCGATGGCCGACAAATATTTTGACAGCACGCTGCCGACAGAACGGGAAGAAGCCCCGGTAGACCAGGAGCTGATCGATCTGGCACTCTCGATGCGCGGCAAAGTAGATGAATACATCGATAAGACACAACTAAACCTCGCGCTGGCTGAGATATTTAAACTGATCGACCGGGCCAATAAATACATCGACGAAACGACGCCCTGGATCCTCGGCAAACAGGAAGATAAAAAGCAAAGACTTGCCAGCGTGTTATACAACCTGTTAGAAAGTATCCGCATTGCATCCGCCCTGCTGAGTCCATTTATGCCGACGTCGATGCCGAAGATCTGGGAGCAGATCGGAGCTTCTGACGAAGATGTTTCCTATGAAAACATCGCCAAATTCAACGTGCTGAAACCGGACGTTACCGTCCACCGCGGCGAAGCGTTGTTCCCTCGGATCGACCTCGATAAGGAAATTGAAGAGTTGAATCAGATCCTTGACAGCGCAAAACCTACCGAGCCTGCTAACGAAGAGAAATCAGAAGAAGCGTTCGACGTTCCGGCGTTTCAAAACGAAATCGACATCGATACGTTCGACCAGGTGGATCTGCGCGTGGCAAAAGTAACCGCATGTGAGAAAGTGAAAAAATCGAAAAAATTATTATGCCTGCAGGTCGATGACGGGCGGGGACAGCGTCAGATCCTTTCCGGTATCGCCAAATGGTATCAGCCCGAAGACCTGATCGGTAAAAAGGTCCTGATCATCGCCAACTTAAAACCGGTAAAAATGTGCGGTTTAGAGAGTAACGGCATGATCCTGGCAACCGATCTGGCAGATGGAAATGTACAAGTCTGCTTTATGCCGGACCAGTGTCCGTGCGGTGCCAGACTGAACTAGTGCAAATTGCGCTTCGCAAATCATAACAGGAGGTGCGGGATGATCATTCAATAATTTATAACTCGAATCACAAACAGACTTTTTTGTATCCGCTTTGTTCGATGCGGTCTGTTTCGTTGCGAATTGTAGATTATTTCATGTCATCCGCTCCCAGGCATACGAGAGTGCACTCGTGCGCGGCGTCTGCCTGCCGGGACTTCCTCACATTCACAACGGACATGTCTGCATCCGCAGGCATGTCCGTTTTCGTTCATGATCTGCCGCCCAAAGCGGGTGCCACTTGGTAAAGAATGGAGGAATTTTATGCTGCAGATCAAAGATGTTACATTAACCTATAAAAAGGATATGAGAGAACTGGTATCCGGGCTGTCTTTTGCACTAAATAAGGGAGATAAAGCTGCCGTCATCGGAGAGGAGGGAAACGGAAAATCTACTCTGCTCAAATGGATCTATGATCAGGAACTGGTGGAAGGATACATGGAATCGTCCGGGGAGATCATACGTAACAACTGCATCCTCGGCTATCTGGCCCAGGAATTGTCCCCGGCGGAAAAGAAACAAAGCGTCTACGAATACCTTTCCACAGAACCAGAATTTTGGGAATGCTCACCGGGAGAACTCGCACGGCTCTCCTCCACACTTCATATCCCCGTGTCTTTCTTGTACGCAGAGCAGAACATGGATACGTTGTCCGGCGGGGAGAAAGTGAAGATCCGCATGCTGCGCCTTCTCTGCCGGAAACCGGATGTACTGCTATTGGATGAGCCGTCAAATGATCTTGACATCCAAACGCTCCAATGGCTCGAACAACTGATTTTAGAGTGGAGCGGCCCTGTCCTCTTCATCTCCCACGATGAAACGCTGTTAGAACGCACGGCAAACCGGATCATCCACCTAGAGCAGGTCAGAAAGCGCCATAAGAGCCGGCACACCGTCGCCAATATAGATTATCGGGCCTATGTGCAAGAGCGCGCAGGCGGTCTCCTGAAACAAGAGCAGCTCGCCCGCAAGGAGCGGAGCGACTACAAAAAACAGCAGGAAAAACTCCGCCGCATCGAGCAGACCGTAGAACACCAGCAAAATGCGATATCCAGACAGGACCCGCATGGAGCCAGGCTGCTGAAAAAGAAAATGCACGCCGTGAAAGCGATGGAACGGCGGTTTGAAAAAGACCACGAATCCATGACGGAGATGCCGGATGTCGAGGAAGCGATTCTTATGAAGTTTAAACAGATAAGTCCCCTCCCGCGCGGAAAGACCGTGCTCGACCTCTCCCTTGCGAAGCTGTGTGCCGGAGACCGCGTACTCGTGCAGGATATCCATTTACGGGTTGTCGGCAGTGAAAAGATCTGCCTCATTGGAGAAAATGGAGTGGGAAAGACGACGTTGTTAAAACAGATCGCCGAGCAGCTATCCGCGAGAGAGGATATAAAAGCAGCTTATATGCCGCAAAATTATGACGACCTACTCCTCGGCAGCACGCCTGTGGAAATGACTCCGGCTGATTTTCTCACACAGGCGGGAACGAAAGACGAGATGACGGAAATACGCACATTTTTAGGCAGCCTGAAATACACGGCTGAGGAAATGAGCCATTCGGTACGCGAACTGTCAGGCGGACAGAAGGCAAAACTCCTGCTATTGAAAATCTGCATGAGCGGCGCCAACGTACTCATCCTCGATGAACCGACCCGGAATTTTTCACCGCTGTCAAATCCTGTGATCCGAACGATGCTGAAAGAATACAAAGGTGCAATTATCAGCGCATCGCATGACCGGAAATATATCGAAGAGGTGTGTGACAGGGTGTATGAACTGCGTCGTTATAAATGATATGATACGCTCGTGTACGTATTAAAAACAGCAAATAATGATTCATTACTGTAAGAATCATTGTTTGCTGCTTTTTATTCCTTTGTTACGCACCTCTCATCTCCAAAATCAACTACTCTTATTTCATTGCCATCAAGCGATGTCAAAATCATAATATCCACATCTGAATCTTCGTCAAAATCCCCCCTTGTATAGGAACCATATATAATGATCTTTCTTAATTTTTCTCCTAGAATCCGCCTTATTTCTTGTGCAAACATGCACAAAACCTTTTGAATTGAATCTGGCATGAACTTACCTCCCGCTATCTCATTTTTCTGACAATGCGATAGCAAATTCACCTTTCAGAACCCTCTAAAATATGGTACAATATTGATACACCTTAAAATTATCAGCACAGAAATGGAGCGAAACATGAGTGAAAACATACTGATCGTAGACGATGAACCAGAGATCGCGGACCTTGTCGCCGTGTACCTGCAAAATGAAAATTACAACGTTTTCAAATTCTATAACGGAACGGAAGCTCTCGCCTGCATCGAACATGAAAAACTAGATCTCGCTATCCTCGATGTGATGCTGCCGGACGTAAACGGACTTCAGATCTGCCAGTCGATCCGCCGGAAATTCAACTACCCTGTCATCATGCTGACCGCGAAAAGTGAGGAGATCGACAAGATCAACGGACTGACTCTCGGCGCGGATGACTATATGACCAAACCGTTCCTGCCGCTCGAACTGGTAGCCCGCGTAAAAGCACAGCTGCGGCGGTATAAGCGCTACAACACCGGCATTTCGCCCGAAGATCATGACATCCTCATCCACTCCGGCCTCGTGCTGAATATCAAAACCCACGAGTGCACACTGAATGAAAAACCGCTTTCCCTGACGCCGACCGAGTTTAACATCCTCCGCATCCTCTGTCAGGAAAAGGGGAACGTCGTCAGTTCGGAAGAATTATTCCACCAGATCTGGGGCGACGAGTATTACAGCAAAAATAATAACACCATTACCGTCCACATCCGGCATCTGCGCGAAAAGATGGGGGACTCGTTTGATGAACCAAAATATATAAAAACCGTATGGGGGGTTGGCTATAAAATTGAAAAATAGAACAAAAAAGATCGGCATCGTTTTCGCGGTAATCTCCATCGCATTGCTTCTGTGCATGGGACTTCTTTACCTGTTCGATGTCGTACTAAACGGCACATTTATCGAATGGTTTGATTCCAATTACATCACACACCTTAAATATATAGATCCGGAGAGCCAGACCACACAAAGCATACCATACATGAGCCGGGCATCCGTAAAGCGGCTCTTGATGCAGCTCTTGATCTTCGGTGTCATCGTCTTTATCCTGCTCGCCTTTCTTGCCGCGCATTTTTATGGGAGGCATGTGCGGAGTGCCATCGCCCGGAGCAAACAGCTCCTCCAGGCGGAGACCGAGCGCAAAAATGACATGATTGCCTATCTCGCGCACGACTTAAAGACGCCCCTCACATCGGTCGTCGGCTATCTGAGCCTGTTAGACGAGGCATCCGACATGCCTGCTGCCCAGCGGGCCAAATACATCCATATCTCGCTGGAAAAAGCGCTGCGGCTCGAAAAACTGATCAACGAATTTTTCGAGATCACCCGCTACAACTTTAATGAAATCATGCTTGAAAAAGAGACGACCGATCTCCACTACATGCTCGTTCAAATGTCCGATGAATTTTATCCGGTCTTAAAAGAACACGCCAATACGATCCAGCTAAACTGCGACGAAAACGTAACGGTGTACGCCGACGCGGCAAAGCTGGCACGCGTGTTTAACAACATTTTGAAAAACGCGATCGCCTACAGCGACCCCGGCACTCCCATCCTCATAAAAGCAGAACAGACCGGGCGCGACATCCGTCTCTCGTTCCAGAACAGCGGAAAGACCATCCCACAGCAGAAACTCGAGCGCATCTTTGAGAAGTTCTTCCGGCTGGACGATGCCCGCGCTTCCAACACAGGCGGCGCCGGACTTGGCCTGGCGATCGCAAAGGAAATCGTGACACAGCACGGCGGAACGATCTCGGCAGAGAGCGAGAACGGCCTCACCACATTTTATGTAACACTGCCGCAGCCATAACGATCTGTAAAACGAGAATGGCGGGCATCCCCCACACAAAATACCAGTGTTTCGTCTTATGGCGGAACACGCGCATCCCCACGATGCTACCGATACTCCCGCCGAGGAGCGCCACCAGAAACAACCGCGCCTCGGGGACACGCCATTCCTGCCGTCTCGCCCGCCGCTTATCCATCCCCATCAGACAGAAGCCGCCAAGATTCATAAGCACGATATAAAACAAGATCCACTCCACTTCATTCTCCTTTCCAGACAGCCTCCTCATACCAGGTCCTGCCCAATCGTAAACGTTCCTTCGTTTTATCCCACACAATGTCCTGCTTCAGCATTCCCACCTCGTCTCCCACATTGTTCGCGTAAATATGGAAAACAACCGTCAATTTGGAGCCCGTCCATTCCATCGACACATAAGACAGATCCATGATCGCATGTTTCCCCAGCTTTGCAAAATAGTCGGAAAGTTTCGGTTGATCTAAAAAGTCCAGCTTTTTCTGAAAACCGGTAGAAGGCACCTTTAAGAGAGCCGTCTGGTCGTCGTTGACCTTGATCTTGAAAAATTGACCTTCACTCAAGCGTCTCATACCTTTGGGCTGGGCCAGTACGCTCCACTTCCCCTTGCTGTCCCGTTTCAGAATGCGAAACTCCGCCAGTGTCCGGTATTCATTGAGCAAGACAAGTATTTCCTTCGTCCCGTCTCCGTCAAAATCCGGTTCGGCAACCAGTTCACTGTGTGCCAGATCATGATACCACAAATCTTTGGAATTTCCCAGACTTATTTTTTTCGCGAGTTTCTTTTCATTAATAATAACATACGGTTTTGAGGCGTCCATTCGGGAGCATAACAGAGCAATACATGTCTGACCATTCCCCAGTTTCAGTGTCGGCTGCAACCAGCACGTAACCTCCTTATCCTCCTCACCATCTGTCGTGGTCGTTATGCTCAGCTCCTCATCATCCAGATTCCACTCTACGGAATTACTTGTGATGACATTATCATCCCCTGATGAATTTTCCTCTGCTTTTTTTCCTCCCGCTCCTTTTCCCTGTTCCTTTTTCCCGCCTTTTTCTCCTTGATCGACCCCTTCCACCGGCTTGCTGCTGTCAGATACAGTCCCTGTTGCTTCCGCCAGCCTGCGCATTTCTTCCTGCACATCTTCGGGTATTTTTACACACACATCCGGCACGCCCGCATACTTCACATACCCGCCGCGCATGAAATAGAGCGGGACGACAACACGGTTATTCAGATGAAAGTATAACACGTATTCCGTATCTTCCGAAACCTGCATCGTAACTGACGTACTATCGTAAAGCATGATCTCCCCGTTACAGAGTGAATCGATCAGTTCGGATACTTTATTTTCAGTAGAAGCATCCAGCAGTTTCTTTTTCTCCGCTCCCGCTGCCATGTCATCCCCGTCCTGGTATTCTACCGATACATAGTTTTCCTTCAAATGAAGCCTATCCTCGTACAGATCAGAAGCATCCTCTAACGTGATCCCAGTATTTTTGACAAGAAGTTCTGTGCGGCTCTCATCATAGTCGTACTTAAGCGCAACGGCAAAGGAATCATCCAATCCCTCCACGGAGTACAGCTTGCCCGTCGAACTGCCGGCAAAATCAACATATCCGTCATCTTCCGTCCACCCATTGATCCATCCTGTCGCCTCACCCAGATAGGTGTCAAGACGCAAATCCTCCTGAACGACACTGGCACATACATCCCCTAAATAAACACCGCCCTTGTAAATGACAAACGGAATCACAAGGCAATCTGAATCACTGCTATTTAAGTCAACTTCTAATTCGGGTATGGATACTCCTCTTTGCGGCGGGTCCGTTTCTTGTACTGCCACCTTACCCCCGCCACTTCGTCCTCCGTCTTCCGTAAAAAACCGCAGATCCCATAAAAACAATATCACGGTAATCAAGCACAGACATGCGGCAGCAACGGCGATCCAGCGCTTTCTTTGCACGAGGCCGGCGAGGCCGGCACGTTTTCGTTCCAACCCGATAACGGATTCTTCTATATACTCATCGCTGATCTCTCCCAGTATTTCCGCGATCAGTTCCTTCTTTTCTTCTTTCATATCGAAAACCCCTCCTCTCCCAGATACGTTTTCAATTTCTCCCTGATTCGGAACAGCTTTACGGATACATTATTTTCACTCATGTGAAGATCATTCGCGATCAGGGTGACCGGATGCGAAAACCAGTACCGGCGCAAAAACAAAACGCGCTCCTCATGTTCCAATGCCCTGACAAAATCATTTACCACCCTTCCCATTTCCATGGCAAACCACTCTGTTTCTGCCGACGAAACAGAAAAACAGTCATCCAGTTCTTCCATCGCTTTGTCAAAACTGCTGTCCCGTTTTTTAGCTCTGTTAAACCGACGTTTGTTGAGGGAAATATTGCGGGCGATCTTACAGACATAGGCGGCAAACGGGTTTGGCTTTTTCGGTGGAACCGTATTCCACACGCCCAGATATGTATCATTTTCACATTCGCGCGCATCCTCGTTGTCGTTTAAAATATGATGGGAGATATGGAATATCAGTTTCCCGTATTTTGCTGACAACTCCTTGACCGCCTGTTCCGAGCGCTCAAAAAATAAGCCGATTATCTTCTCATCGTCCATCTCCTGCACCTCCTTCTACCTATTATCTAACGAAGTCTCTCCTAATCTTACTAAATATTTTTATTTTTTGCAAAAAAAATTGCAAGGATTCCCGATGTCAGGTCGTATTATATATAAAAGGCAGTTTAAAAGCTGATTTGATCAAAGGATGTATAAGGAGGAGAATAACAACTCCTCTAGAAAACAGGAGGACTTACCATTATGTTTAGAAACTGGAAAAAATCCGCTGTCATTGCGTTGGCAGCACTCACATTGACAGGCGGTGCCACCGCTCCCGTATTTGCCCACGGACACGGATATGGGCATCACAACGCATACCGTCAGACAAATTGTTATAACGGGACATGTGATTATCCCGGACAGAACTGTGATAAAGATTGTGAATACCCCGGTCAGAATTGCGATGGGATTTGTGACTACCACGGCCGAAACTGTGATGGAAACTGCCAATACTCTCGCCAGAACTACAATCAGACAAAAACGAGTAAGAAAAAAAATGTCAAGCAAAAAGGATATTACTGTGAGTACCACGAAAAAACTCATAAGAAAAAAAGCAGCTGCAAAAATTATTGCAAAAAACATAAGACGATCCACGCAAATGGGAAAAGACACCAGGTATCAAAAAGCAAAGTGTCTAAACAGAAATTGTCCAAATAAAATTCGTCTACACATCACTAAAAAAATCCAGGAAATGACGGTGCATATTCTGCATCATTTTCTGGATTTTTCCATGATATTGCCTCCCACAAAAAATAGTTGTGATAAAAACGGGTTCATATGTTATAATGTCTTTAAAAGATGAGGCTGTGAATATTATGAAAAGTGGTGATACGTACTTGCAGCTTATGGGCCGGTATCCGGTCATCAGCCTTTCTTTGATTCATTAGCAGGAGGTGATGCACGCATGCGGAGTGAGGAAAATGTAATCCGCGCCGTCGAACAATACGCTGACATGGTGCGGCGTATTTGCTATTATTATCTAAAAAATGACGCCGATACGGAGGATATATTTCAAAACGTTTTTTTGAAATATATGCTGCACGATAAGCCGTTTTACAATGATGAACACGAAAAAGCGTGGCTGCTCCGTGTTGCGATCAATGCCTGCAAAGATTATCTGAAAAGTTTCTTCCGGCGCAACACTGTCCCGTTAGAGGTACTGAATGAAGTAGCGGCTGAAGTTCCCGAATCGCACAGAGAGGTGATGGAAGCCGTGCTTTCCCTGCCGCAAAAGTACAAAGACCCCATCTACCTGCACTATTATGAAGGGTACTCAGCGGCCGAGATCGGATCGATCCTGGGCAAAAAAGAAAATACCGTGTATTCCCTGTTAGCGAGAGGGAGAAAACAATTAAAGGAAAAGCTGGGAGGTGAAGGATTTGACGAATCAGATACATAATGCGTTTGACAGCATCAAAGCGGATGAGCAGCTGAAGCGTTCGACAATACAGTTTATATCTGCAAAACAAGAAGAAAAAACGCAGTTTTTTGGCAAGCCGGCATTTCGGCGAGCGGCGGCAGCCGTTTGCATGATCTGTGTGCTGGCGCTCGGCCTCGAAGGTTATTTCTGGATCCAGACACCCGTTTCTTATATAAGCATTGACGTGAATCCTTCGATCGAACTTGCCCTGAACCGTTTTAACCGCGTCATATCGGCGGAAGCATACAATGAAGAGGCAGAAGAAATCCTGAAAGGATTGTCCTTGAAATGGAAAAATTATACAGAAGCAATGGAAGAGATCGTGGATGGTAAGGAAATGAACGTCTATCTGACGGACGAAGCTGAACTCGTATTTACAGTGGCGACCGATGGTGGACGTAACGATGAATTAACTTCCGGTATAGAAACATACTGTGGTAATACGGGGCGCAAATGCCACCACTACAGCGCGGACACCGAAATTGTGGATGAGGCTCACGGGAACGGTCTTTCGGTTGGCAAGTATTACGCATATCTCCAGCTGTATCAATATGATGATACGGTGACGGTCGATGAGTGCAAAGGGATGAGTGTGTCACATATTCACGGATTAGCACGCGAACATGCGCATTGCGGGGAGAATGGCAACGGGCAGAACACCGGGGACAGTGTACAAAATCAGTCATCGGCGGATGTGAGCAACTCAGCGACCGGACACGGGCAGCACCACCGGAATAGAAGACATGGGGATTGAGGGGAACGAGTACTCTCCGTGTATTATCTCTATCGCACTTTTGCGATACAACCGTTTTTCACCTTTTTCCTTCCCCTCTACTCCGTCCGGATCGCCGCCAGCGGACTCAGTTTCATCGCACGCCGTGCCGGGAAATATCCCGCGAGCATACCCATCAGGGTAGAAAAAGCGATTGCTGTCAGCCCCAGCCACCAGGGGATAACAGAAATATTCCCGTTGATGCCATCGGCCGAACCCGCAAACGAATTCAGGACCGCGGAAACGATAAACGTAAACCCGAGTCCGACGACACCGCCGATAAATCCGATCCCTGCCGCTTCCATCAAAAACAGTTTCCGAATGTCCTTCATATTGCAGCCGAGTACTTTCATCACGCCGATCTCTTTCGTCCGCTCATACGTTGACATCATCATCGTATTGGCGATACCGATCGCCGCCACCAAAAAGGCCACCATACCGATCCCGCCCAGTGTCAGTTCCACGATCTGAAGGCTCTGCTGAATGGATTCCAGCAGTTCCTTATTGCTGTCTGCCTCAAATCCCATTTCCTGGATGGCCTGCATGACTTCCTCTACATGGTCGGTCTCATCCACATCGATGACAAACTCCGTATACACCCAGTCTTTCAACGGCCTTCCTTTGATCTTCGGCTGTCCCGGGATGTTTCCTTTGCCAAAATTTTTAATCAGGTAACTTTTCAGGGCGTCGATATCGACTAACAGGTTCTGGCTGTTCTCGCGGTAGTCATCCGGGCCGCCCTCGAGGATGCCGGTTATTTTTACACGGAACAATACCGTATTGTCAACTTCTGGATCCGACACGCCGCTCATAGCCGTATCCACGCCCGTATCCGTCCCTGCGTCCGTGCCCGTATCCGTTCCGGCGCCATCCCCTGCCGCGTCACCGAGATCACCGTATCCGTTATCCTGATCGGCATCCGCAGGCGCTTCTTCCGTTTGATCGTCTGCGTTATAGTCATAAAATTTCACCTGACGGACCTGCCTCATCAGATCAATATCCGGCAGTTCCCCGGTCGAATAGTAATCATAGTACTCGTCTCCCAGCGAATAGCCGAAACTGGTAAGTATCGTATTTCCCGCCAAAAGCTGGAGGCTGCCCCCGCCCTCCGCCGGGAGTTCCCCTTCTCCCAGTTTCTGGCTCTCCATGACCTCCTTACTCACTCCGACCAGCATCGCATAACCGCTGTATTTTCCCTGTTCCATGTTCACATCAAACGTCAGCGAAGGGGAAACACTTTGGACATATTCCATCTGCTCAAACATGGAGAGATTCGCATCGGTGAGCAGTGTATCCACATCCGTTTTTTCATTCCCAGACATCATATCACCCGAAGACCGGACGCGGATCTGCGTGGCGGAACCCATGCTCGAATATTCTTCCATCATCATCTGCTTCATACCGACAGCAAGAGAGATCATCGCCACTACCGACGCCGTTCCGATCAGCACGCCCAGCACGGTTAAAAACGTGCGGAGTTTCCGCCGCCACAGATTTCCAAAACTCATCGTCATTACATCATAGAAGCTCATCGTCGATCAACTCCTCTTCCTTCTTCAAACGTTTCTTTTTCAATACGCGATGTACGATCACCCCAGCTATGATCAACACGACAACGACCGGGATCACTAGGAACAGCGGGGAAATTCCTCCCCCTACTTCTTCTTCCCCCATCATTTCCATATCGTCTTCCATGTCCATCTCATCCATCTCGTCCTGGACAAAAATAGCCACGTTCTCTTCATACGTACTGCTCTCACCGGACGAATTTTCATACGAGATCACAATCACACACTCCCCGTCACTGTCTTCCGGCGTCGCCTCCACGCCTGTCAGCGGCACATTGGCGTAGCCGCTCGCGCCGGCAGCGATATTTCCCACAAAAGTTTCTTCACTCTCGACGCCATCCCCCTTGCATTGAACGGTAACATTGTTTAATGAACCGGCGCCCATATTGTTGATAGAAAATGCCAGGTCGCCCTCACCGCCTACGGACAGTACGTCCGGCGGGGTCATTTCAGTCAGGCTGATGCGGTCTTTGAGCGTCACCGGAATAGACACATTGTCCTGTGAATCAAAGGCGTTCGCTTTTCCATCCTCGTATTCGGCCTTGATCGTCATCGGGTAGGAACGCGATCCCAAGCTGGCCGACGCTTTCATTTTAAAAGAAATCGTGACGGTCCCCTTTGCTCCGATGCGGTCCACATACGCGGTACTGGCCCCGCTGACTGGCAGAAACTCGCCATTCGCTGTAGACAGCGAAAATTTTACATTTTTTACTGCCTGGCTGGCGTTATTTTTTATATGAAGCTTTAGTTGAAACTTGCTATTCGGTGTGATCTTTTTCACGTCCGTGTCATACCCCGTAACCATCACGCGGGGGGTGGACTTTTTGTCATTTCCGGTCTGCTCCGCCTGTTTCTTTCCCTTCAGTTTCACCTGGATCGTTTTATCTGCCGTTACCGATGTCTTTCCCTTCAGATATGTAATTTTAAATGTGATTCCCTGATAACCGGCAGCAGCATCTTCTTTTACGCGGAACGTATAGCGGCATTTCAATTTTTTTGTTCCCTTTGAATGTGTAACCCGGTACGCGTCCGTCGTGCTCTCAAACGGGAACCCCTCCCCGATCACCGGTACAACATCTGTAATCTTATATTTGGAACTATATGCGGTAAATGCCACACGGCAATTTCCACCGTAGCTTCCATGCGGCGTACCGCTCATTTTCAGGGAAACATCCCCGTCCAATGCCGGATCGTCAGAAGAACCAGCCTCGCCGCCGCTTTTCTTTCCCGTAAGTTTTACACTGACATCCTTATTCACATAGTATTCACTGTCGTACACCGCCGTACTTCCATCTGTCGCGCGCCTGCTGTATACAACAGTAAAACCAGTCAGATAATAACCCGTTTCCAACGTATCCTTCGCCCGGAACCGGTAAGAACAATGAACGGAATTCCCGCTTCCCGTCGTCACACGGTATGCCTCATCCTCCATCGCGAACGGAAATCCCTCATTCAAAACCGGATATACCCGCTCGATCCTCTCAACTTCATAATTCTTTTTCCTATTTTTATTCCCAGCTGCCGTAAATGAAATCTCCACTCTCCCACCTGCTTTGGCGCCGTTTACTTTCACACCGGATATACTGATATCCGACGATGCGCCCGCAAGCATCTCCCCATTCTGCTCCCCTTCATCTGCACCGCCGTTTCCCGGCATGTCTTCTGAGGAAATAGTCCCAGACCCATTTCCCTCCTCCTGTACCGGCGCTGCGGCCGCACTGTGGTAAATCCCGAAAACAGCCAACACACACAATACAAGTGCTGCTGTTTTTCTCCATTTTTTCATTCTCGTACTCATATTTCGAGCCTCCTATCTAAGCTTCTATTATCTTTCCATCCCTGATCCTGATCTGGCGGTCAGCCAGCGCTGCCAGTTCCGGGTCGTGTGTCACCATCACGAGCGTTTTCTTTCTCTCGTTCAAAACATGACGCATAAGGTCCATCATCTCCGCCGATGTGGCAGAATCCAGATTTCCCGTCGGTTCGTCAGCAAAAACGATACTCGGGTTCAAGACGAGCGCCCTCGCCACGCCGACTCGCTGCTGCTGACCGCCCGACATCTGATTTGGTTTGTGCCGGCGGAATTTTTTAAGTCCTACGAGCTCGATCATTTTTTCCGCCCGCTTCATCCGAATTTTTTTGGGAATTCCACGGAACATAAGCGGCAGCGCTACATTTTCCACCGCATTCATCGTACCGATCAGATTAAATGACTGAAATATAAAGCCAACCTTTTCCCTGCGAAAACGTACCAGCCGGTTTTCGTTATAAGTATCGATCCGCTCCCCCGCCACGGTAATGATCCCTTTTGTCGGCTTCTCCAAACCAGCCAGCATATTTAACAATGTCGATTTTCCGGAACCGGACGCCCCGACGATCGCGCAAAACTCTCCTTCAAACACCTGGAAACTAACACCATCCAGCGCACGCACGCGGTTATTTCCGATCGGATAGATTTTATACAGATTTTTGACATCGATCACGCACTTTGAGTGATTTTCCACCTATTTCCCCTCCTCTCTGTGTGATGATCCGTGTTACCTATGATAAAAGATTACATAACTTTATCATCATAACACATCCAGTAGGTATTTTTGTTACTATTTTCTTACAATTTTCCGATTTTTTTCAAACAAGTTACTTCTCTATCATTATAACGATAACTCATGACAAACTGTCCAAAAAACACGGCAGTCTATATGGAAAAACACAGCAGGATATGATATAATTCTTACAAATTTGAATCTGCCGTTTAACGTATATAGTTATTGTTGCAACGATCAATTCGCAACATATATCAAAACTTCCTGTCTATCTATATGCTACAATATTTCTGACAAGGAGGGAATTGATTTGTTTGAGTGGAATGAGACCGTACAGGACATGATCAACTGGATCGAAGAGCATCTAACACAAACCCCTTCTCTTTTGGAACTCTCCAGACAGATCGGGTATTCGCCATACTACTGCTCCCGTCGTTTTCATGAAATCACGGGGATGACATTTAAAAGTTATGTCGCTGGCAGGCGGCTTGCTTTAGCCGCACTGGAAATACGGGATACAAAGTCCCGCATTCTCGATATCGCGTTGAAATACGGGTATTCCTCACAGGAAGCACTGACGAGGACTTTTATGAATACGTTCGGATGTACACCGGCTGCATATCGGAAAAATCCTGTCCCCATCGCTCTCTCTAGCTCAATGGTCGTTCTCTTCCCGCAACATTATGTGAATAAAGGAGGGCCTACTATGAATCAGACGATACTGACAGATGCACATATCCGCATGGAGCATATTCCCGCCCATAAATACATCGGGATCTGGGATATCGACGCCACAGACTATTGTAGTTTCTGGAACAGGCACGATTGTGACACGGTCTGCGGGACGATCGACAGCATGAGCCATGTCTCCCACCCGGTCGTAACCTGCCACACAGCCGGATGGTTTTACGAAAATGGCCGAAAAGGCTATTTCTACGGGTTTGGCGTGCCGGTTGACTATCAGGGGGTGATCCCGGACGGGTTTGAGATCAGGGAACTTCCCGCGAGTGATTATTTCGTTTTCTATCACCCGGCTTTTGACTATTTAAAGGATTGCGGGGAGGTGATGGAACGGGTGGAAAAACTGGCATGGAATTTCGATCCCCAAACACGGGGTTACGAGTGGAATGAGGATTTGTGCAACGACTATCAGCGGCATTTCCCGGAAGAACTCGGTTATCATGTGCTGCGGCCGGCACGGAAAAAGAAACCTTAACTTTGTTATAAATATAGGAAATACGTGCTTTTTGCCACCGGGTAAAGAGAATCCACGTCAGGCTTTCCATCGTCAGGTCCAGACGGAAGTACCAAAACACTTCCGCCAGAAGATGGGAAGGCTGGCGTTTTTTCATAATAATACAAATATGTGTTTGCTTTCGAAGGAGTTAGGAAAAAAGGAGGATACCATGAAAAAACAATCGCTGTTCAAACAATTCTTCACCTATGTTTCACTCAATATATGCGGCATGATCGGCCTGTCCTGCTACATCCTTGCCGATACGTTTTTTGTCTCAAACGGACTGGGCACGAACGGACTGACAGCGCTTAACCTCGCCATCCCCGTATACAGCATCGTACACGGCTGCGGACTGATGCTCGGCATGGGAGGCGCGATGAAATATTCGATCTTTCGCGGACAGGCAGACAGTGAGAACGCCAGCCGGACATTTTCATCTGTTCTCGTTTTTACCTGTATTCTCGCTTTTCTGTTCGTGCTGGCCGGACTTTTCCTTTCCCGTCCTCTCACAGCACTGCTCGGCGCTGACAATGACGTGTTTTCGATGACCCATACTTACCTGATGGTAATTTTACTTTTTGCCCCGGCATTCATGCTGAACGACGTTTTTACCTGTTTTGTCAGAAACGACGGAAACCCTTCACTCTCGATGGCCGCCATGCTCACCGGCAGTTTCTCCAATATTATCCTCGACTACGTTTTTATCTTCCCGATGAACATGGGGATCCTGGGAGCCGTGCTCGCGACCGGGATCGCCCCTTTGATCAGCATGTCCATTTTATCCGTACACGGCATTCGGAAGAAACATCACTTTCACTGGATACGGCACCGTATTTCTGTGCGGCTGACGGCAAACATCCTCTCGCTCGGCATTCCGTCACTTGTCACTGAAACCTCATCCGCCATCGTCATGATCGCCTTTAATTCGATCCTCCTTTCCCTGTGCGGCAATACAGGGGTGGCGGCCTACGGTGTGATCGCCAATCTGTCACTCGTCGTATCTTCCATCTGTACGGGCATCGCGCAGGGAACACAGCCGATCACGAGCCGCGCCTATGGCCGCGGTGACAAACGAACGATAAAAAGAGCGCTGCAATATGCTTTCTGCTATTCACTGGCCGTTTCCGCACTGATATATCTGCTGTTTTTCTTCGGTGCGGAGGCGCTCACATCCGCCTTTAACAGGGAAAGGAATGTATCACTGCAGCAGATTTCGGTGCCTGGACTAAAAATCTACTTTACCGCCATTCCGTTTGCCGGGTTTAATATAATCCTCTCCACCCATTTTACCGCGACTGAAAAAGCGCTCCCGGCACAGGTTATTTCCCTGGCGAGAGCACTCTTTGTCATCCTTCCGGCAGCATTTGTTTTATCGTCCGCTTTCGGTGTAACTGGGGTGTGGCTGTCATATCCGGTAACGGAGGTTGTAGTATGTATCGTCGGGATTTTCCTGATACGGAGAAAAATCGAACATTTTTTCGATTTTTGTTGACAAATTTCCCATTCCGTTTATAATTAAGAATATAGAGAAAATCAGAAAAAAACGAAATGGAGGTATGGCAAATGGCAGTTCAGATTTTAGAAGTAAAAAAGGAAAGTTGTCCGGCCGCGCGGCTGATCGGTAAAAAGTATGAAGGTGTTCCAAACTGGGACGAATGGTGGAACAATAACTGGTTTGAAAAACTAGAGGTAAACCCCTGCCTCCCCTTTAACGGTGATGCGTATATCGGTGCGGTACATATCGTGAATGGAATGCCGGAACGCTGGATCGGTATGCTGTTTCCCCCGGATACAGAAGCTCCAGACGGGTTTGAATCTATCGACATTGAACCACTGGATTATGCCGTATGTTATTTATCTGACAAAGAGAATAGCGGGGAGTTCTTTTCCATGGATACGCACAATATGTGCCTGGAAAAACTGAAGGAACTTCATATGGAACGGAAGGAAGATGATTGGTGTTTCGAACGCTGCAACTGCCCAAGATTTACAACGCCGGATGAAAATGGACATGTAATTTTGGATTATGGCATTTCAGTCATGTGACATCAAAAGCAAAAAAGCCGACATGCCGTTCACGCTTGCATGATAAGGCACTTCTCTACCAAAAGAAGTGACATCACACATGAATAGATCCTTATTAAATCTCACACTTCTTCTGATAACAGGCCTGTGCGTGACAGCATGCGGCAGTTCACTATAAACCGTCAGATTTTTTCCTATATCTGGCCTCTATTCTGATATATGCGATCATCATTCCCAGGATCAAAAGAATGACTGCAAATACGATCAGGATAGAAAAGGGCGAATTTTGCTGTAAGAACATGAAAGGTATCCCGATCACCTCAAAGATACCAGCCGCCATAAACCATAAAATCCCTACCGCCCGGTTATACCGCCCTGTCTCTTCGACTTCGGGCGGTTTTACAAACGTAAAAAAACCTACGGCCTCCTTCGATCTGCGGCAGCTGATCCCAATTCCTAAAAACACAAGGGAAACGATACTCCATAGAACAAAAGCAACGATCATATCTTCACCGTAATCCGCATAAATTTTTTCTTCCCCCGCTTCAAAACGATCCCGTCCGCTCCGATCCGCTCCTTCGCAATCTGCATTCTGACGTCATCCACCTTTTCACCGTCGATCGACACACCGCCCTGCTGCACATTCCGCCTCGCCTCGCCATTTGACGGCGCCAGTCCTGCTTTTACGAGAAGATTGAGGATTCCGATGCTGCCCTCCTCAAAATCGGCATCTTCCAGACATACCTCCGGCATCTGCGCGGCACTTCCGCTCGCGAACAGCGCGCGCGCGCCCTCCTGCGCTTTCTCTGCTTCTTCGTCTCCGTGAACCATTTTCGTCAATTCGAATGCGAGGATCTCCTTCGCCTGATTGAGCTGGCTGCCCTCCCACTGATCCATCTCCTCAATCTGTTCCAGCGGCAAAAACGTCAGCATGCGCAGACATTTCAGCACATCGCCATCGGCCACATTCCGCCAGTACTGGTAAAAATCGAACGGACTCGTCTTTTCCGGATCGAGCCAGACGGCACCGGACTGGGTTTTCCCCATTTTCTTGCCCTCGGAATTCAGCAGAAGATTGATGGTCATCGCATACGCGTCCTTTCCGAGTTTGCGGCGGATCAGTTCGGTGCCGCCGAGCATGTTGCTCCACTGGTCATCACCGCCAAACTGCATATTGCAGCCATATTTTTGGAACAGGGAGTAAAAATCAAAACTCTGCATGATCATGTAATTAAATTCCAAAAACGTAAGTCCCTTTTCCATACGCTGCTTATAGCATTCCGCCGCCAGCATCCGGTTGACGGAAAAATGCGGGCCGATCTCCCGCAGGACATCCATGTAATTTAAGTCCATCAGCCAGTCGGCGTTGTTTACCACGATCGCTTTTCCATCCGAAAAATCAATAAAACGGCTCATCTGCTTTTTGAAACACGCCACATTGTGGTCGATCATTTCCTTCGTCATCATCTGGCGCATATCCGTCCGGCCGGAAGGATCCCCGACCATCGCCGTCCCTCCCCCAATCAGGGCGATCGGCTTATTTCCTGCCATCTGCAGCCGCTTCATCAGACAGAGAGCCATGAAATGCCCGACATGGAGGCTGTCCGCCGTCGGGTCAAATCCGATGTAAAACACCGCTTTCCCTGCATTTACCAGTTCCCTGATCTCTTCTTCATCCGTTACCTGCGCGATCAGTCCGCGGGCAACCAATTCTTCATATACTTTCATCCTAATCCTCGTTTCTGCGCTGCTTTTTGCGCATAAAGTAACTTTGTGTCAAGCAGCGCGCAGACACAAATTGCCGTGTGGATCTTATTTACATACACATGCTCTCGTCCTGGGAAGAAAACAAAAAAGTCCTTCTGCAAATGATCTTCTCACTTGCAAAAGGACGAAATCTCTTCGTGTTACCACCTTTTTTCCCCGGTGACTCACATCAGGCCGGGCTTGGCAGGATACTATCATATCCCTGTACGATAACGGGTACACCACCGTCCAAACCTACCAAAACATAAGCCTGCATCTCATGTTCCTTCAGCCGGATACTCCAAGATGTATTCATGACAGGATTCCCTTGCGCCTCTCAGCTGCCGGCTGCTCTCTGTAAGTTTCCTCTGTCACTACTTCTTCTTTTCTTCGCATTTGACTTTTTCATCATAGCAGACTGCTTTTCGTTTGTCAACGATTTTTTCTCCGTTTCCACGATATGCCGCCGCGCAAAATACACACTCCACCCCAGTTCTTTCCTTTTCCGCACTGGATACATCGTCCATCAATCCAAAAGGATCTCCCGCCAAAACTTTTCCTTACACGCAGATGACAGATCATCATCGTCAGAGAAGGCGCTCATGATCTTATCCACATTGTTAAACTGACTTTCGTCCGTAAACCTGATCGACCACTCACACTGCCCGGTCGCCATGTTCAGGCACCGGATCCCCTGCGAATCATAAACTATCATATACAGCACATCTTCTTTATCGGGACTATCTGACGGATATGTACATGTTACATACTGCGCCAAAAGCAGACCTGCACCTTCTTCTTCCTCGTCATCCTTTTCCCTGTCTTTAAGATGATCTTTGACATTGCAAATGAGATATTCCATAACATCGTCTGCGTCTTTGTCCGTAACTTTGCCGGTAGTTTCATCCTTGGATTTTTCTTCCTTCTCCTCCGTCTCTAAGCCTGCCGCCTCGCGTAACGCTTCCTGAACGGCATCGAAACGTTTTAAGATCTTATCCCACTCTTTTTCGGTATAAGTACCTGCCCCAATCGGAATACTCGGCTCCATCGTACCATTTTTTACCTTGACGTAAAATTCCTCCTTTCTGTCTCGTATCAGCTCCGAAAAAGTGTCCGTCAGGCGTTTCTTTTTTACAGGAGTTCCTGTCCCGCCATCCGCTGTAACAGTACGACCTCGCGCGATATCCGCGCCGCCTCCTGTCACTCCTGAAATACCCATGTCTCTCCTTTCCGCAGTCCTTCTTCATACAGATCCACGCTGTACTGGCTGTCCGGACCGCCCGCTCTCCTCAAAAGGTCCAAGCGGTTATTCTTTATTTTTGCCAAAAGAAAACGACTGTTTTCAAAGCATTTCCATCCTTTGAAAACAGCCGCTGTCCCTAGCTGTTTATTATATCGTCATATTTCACACATTTATTAACCTTAATCAATCACTTTCACCGACTCGATCTTCGGCTGTTCTTCTGCCTTCACCGTTCCGTTATCATCCGTGACCGGCGTATCTTCGCAGATCTTGTCGACGATCTCCATTCCCTCCGTCACCTTGCCAAACGCCGCATACTGGCCGTCTAAACTCGGCGCGTCCGCGTGCATGATAAAGAACTGGGAACTGGCGCTGTCATAATTCTGGGAACGCGCCATCGAGATCACGCCCCGGACATGTGATATACCGTTTTCTACCCCGTTTGCAGAGAACTCTCCTTTGATCGTCTCATCCGAACCACCGGTCCCGTTTCCCGACGGATCGCCGCCCTGAATCATAAAGCCGGAGATGATCCGATGGAATGTCAGGCCGTCATAAAAACCATCTTTCGCCAACTTGATAAAATTGGATACCGAAATAGGCGCTGTATCGGCATCGAGTTCCACCTTGATCGTCCCATAATCTTTCACCTGGATCTCCACATGATGTTTGCCGCTGTCAACAGACCCGCTGGAAGTTCCGCCGCAGCCAGCCAGAACAAATACCATCAAGGCAGCCGCAAATAAAAAACTGAGTTTCTTTTTCATGTACAAAATCCTCCGCTAGTCATCGATATCTTTTTCAAATTCGAGAATCTTTCCCGTCTTCGCATCAATCTTTACATCATACTCATACATTCCCTGTACGAGTTCAATTTCATACACTTTGATCCCATCGTCCGTGTCCCGCTTCGCTTTCACGATCGTGGCACCCGGTGCTTTTTTCTGCGCGATCGATTTCGCCTTCTCCAATCCGATGTCCTTGCCGTCCGCTCCTGACGATCCACCAGAAGCCAAAAGCTTCCACTCGTACTCTAATAATTTTCCCGACTTGGCATCATATACCAGCTTATAACTCTTACTCTTGTTACTCAGTTTTACCTTGTACTCCGCCCTTCCGTCATCATATGTTAAAGCCGTGCCGAGTACCGTCGCCTTTTTCACTTTATTCCTTGCCTTTTTCTGAATGGCCTTTTTAGAAATATTTTTCTTATTCTGGTCCTGAATGGGCGGGTTATTGATCTCCCAGTCATATTGGAGCAATTTCCCATCCGATGCGCGGTACTCAAAATTATGCTCTTTGCCAGCCTTCAGAAGTTCTACCTCGTAGACCCGGACCCCATCCTCATAATCCGCCCCCACTTTGATCACCGTAGCCGAAGGAACTTTTTTAAGAGCTGCTTTTTTCGCCTGTTCCACACTTGTCATCTTTTTCGCTTCTACTGTATCCGTGCCGGATAAAATAGAAAAAACAAAAAAGAACATGCAGCAAACCATTACACTCTGAATCGTCTTTTTCATCCGTTCTCATCCTTTCTCCATTTCATAAAAATGATTGCTTTTTACAATTATAAAGTCTATTACTTCTTTTTGTCAATCATTTGTCAAGTTTTTAGGCTTTTTTATAAAAGATTTCTCACGAAAAATCCTGACAAAGACACTGGATCATTTCCCCTCAATGAGCTCACTCGGAATCCGAAATGCCGCATACGGCGAAAACATCTGCAATTCCTGTATATCGCTGCGGTTTCCATAACAGAGATAGCACCCGCACACACCCCTTGTACAGATTTTGGGAGCCAGTCCCGCTAACCCGTCTGTATACAGATTTCCCATTTTGGTATGACAATTGATACACGGCCGGACGATCCCGTCTCCCTGCACCAAAACTGCGTCCCCACAGGCACTGGCATCCACCGGGATATGGCGCAGTTCCAAGGGGAACAAAGGATCCAGCTCCGACCACGCCTGCCTCTCCCCCGCCGTATACGGCCTGCCGAGGCCATCCATCTTATTGATCCAAAAATAGACCGAACCATCAAGCCGCGACCGGAGTTCGCGAAACAGTTCCAACTGCCCCGGCACACCAACTGCCCCGACGCAAAATGACACACCCGCCTCCCGCAGCCGGCCGCATTGCCGCAAAAACGCATCCACCGACGTCATCTCCGGATGGAAGGTTCCCCAAAGCCGCAGCTTTTCTAGGTTACCGCCACATTCACGGAACCAATCGAACATATCCCTCACCGGAAAACTAAAATTACTCTGGGCTCCCACGGCCTGTATATCAGGCATCGCGCTCAGTTCCGCCATCCCCTGCCAGTAATACGTATGGATGAGCGCTTCCCCGTACGGTACGATCTGGACCGTTCCCTGAAATGCTTCCTGCGCCATCTTCCTGACAAAGAGGAACAACTGCTGCCTGTCACGCTCCTTTTGCCGCCCGCTCTCCCTGTTTTTCGAAAACGGGCAGTAGGAACAATCATAGTTGCAAAATGCCAAACTCCCCCGGTAATAAATATGCTTCATCCATCTCCCTCCGCACGCGGCGGCACATTTTCCCCAGAGGACATACTTTTCTCAGAGGGCATATCTCTCCCAGATGAGCCGGAAATGAGCATCGGCCCCAGATGATCTGACAGCGAAAAACCCTCTTCGGTCAGCCGGATCACCCCCTCCTTCTCAAAGGCATGACCCCTCGCGATCCACTCACGTAAAACCGGAAAATCCGCTTCCAAATCCCTTGAAAAATAAGCCGCGTAATCTTCCTTTGAAATGCCGCAGTCAAACAATACGTTTTTGATCACAAACCGCCGCCGCTGTTCCTCCTCCGAAAGAAGATAACCATGCCTGATCTCCCGATAATCGAGCTCATCCATGTACTGCCGCAGATTTGCCATGCACTCACTGTGCCGCACCGCATAAGGCGTGCAGAAATGAAGATGGTCGATGTAACTCCGTCCGCCGCATCCGATGGAAACCGTATTTCCAAACCCGCAGCTGGCAGACCTCCCTCCCCCGTTCCCACAGTCATCGCCCATATCCTCCGTGGCTCCGCCTGTTGCGTTACCAGCGTTGCTGCCAGCGTAGTCCTCTCTCACAAACCGTCTCATCGAATAAGGAATATAACCGTGTTCCCTTAAATACTGGCGGATTCCCAGATACATCCCATATGTGTCCGCAGGGCGCCTAACCCCTTTTTTATATAAATAAGTATCCGGTTTAATATACAGTGGGTACACGAACAATTCCTCCGGTCCGAACGAAATCGCCCGGTCTGCTGATTTAAGCAGGCTCTCCCATGTCTGCCCCGGAATGCCGTAGATCAGATCCAGATTTACACACGCAAATCCCACGCCCCGGATCCGTTCCAACGCGCGCTCAACCTGTTCCGGCGTGTGGTTCCGGTGGATTGCTTTCAGCTCCTCCCCATAGAAACTCTGCACTCCCATACTGATCCTCGTCACATGATGCTCTTTTAATAGCAGCAGTTTCTCCTCCGTCGTCTGTCCCGGCGACGTCTCTACGATCACGGGATGTCCCTGTTCCTCAAACCCCATCGCATCCGAAGCGATGCGAAACACCCGTTCCAGCAGTCTCTCCGGCAGAAGAAGCGGCGTCCCGCCCCCGAGCGTCAGATCCGCAAAAACCGTCCGCGCGTGTAAGGCAGACGACCACTGCGCCGCCTGCCGCTCCATGGCTCCCACATATTGTTCCATCAAATCCTCTCCCTGTCCGGCGACGGAAAATAGATTGCAGTAACCACATTTACTCTGGCAGAAAGGGATGTGGATATATAAACTATTCTCGCGTCCAGACAGCCGCCCCGCGTAATCCTCCCACCGGATCCCCGTAAGAGGACCATATGCCGTCTTATGGGGATAACTGTACATGTATTGTATATAAGGATCCATCCTAGCCCTCATTTCAACTCTTTTGACCTTTTGCAAAAGGCGCCATCATAAGAAAAAATGTTTATACGGAACCGTATTTACGATTGGATGATTAAAACCGTGATACCAGTATCCATCCTCCCCATAACATGTTCCGTGGTCGGAACAGCATATGACAAATACGTCCCCCTTTTTTCCAAACGCCTCAAATAACCGCCCGAGTTCATGATCCACATAGCGCAGCGCCGCCCGGTGCGTCTCTATGTCATCACGCCGCTTCCCCTCTTCATAAAAATAATTCGGATAGTGAAGGGCGGAAATGTTCAGATACAGAAAAATAAGCGGCTCCGCTGACAGTGTTTCCAGCTTGCGCACCGCAAAATCGACCTGATTTTTTGCCGACTCCTTTACCTTGCAGCCAAAAGAGGGGTTCCAGTAACTGTGCCGGAAGTAGGCCGGCATCACTTTTCCCACATCCGTGCGCTTGTCAAAAAAACTCAGGCCGCCGATACAATACGTATCGTACCCTGCCCGCCCAAGTCCCTCCACGAACGTCGCGCCCTCAAACGAATAGGCCCCCTCGGGGGCTTTGCGCCCCATGCCGATATCTTCGGAGAAAAACAATGTTTCCCGCTTCTTCATATCGCGCACGCCGTCATCGATCGGTAAAAATCCCGCGAACATCGCCTGATGGGACGGATACGTAAAATTACCAGACGCCTGGCATTTGCGCCATTTGCCATAGCGGTTCAGTACCGGCGTCCCCCCGCGCTCCTGTTCCTCAATCGCCGCGTCATACCGCAGGGAATCGAGGCAGACAAATAAAAAATGGCATTTGCCCACGATCTCATTCATATCGACCTGTTCCATAATTTCCTCATTTCCCCGACCTGCTGCTTATAGATCGTATTCTCCGCGTAAATATCCTGATAGATCAGATCTCCCTGTCCATTGATCTCAATGATGCGCGGCCGCAGCGTCCCTTTCTCCAAAAGAATATCGATCCCCGCCGACAAAAGTCCGGGGAACAGTTTCATGGCATCCCGGCAAAGACAACGAATCTCCATGACGACCTGCTCTGCAAGTCCCAGTTTCCGCCAGTCCAAAGGCGCATTGTTCAGATGGAGGTTCGTGATCGGCCCGCTTGACTGTCTGGCGACGATAAACGCCATTTCCCCGAACTGCCATACGACACGCAGATCAACACTTTTTCCCTGATACGACGCTTTCGGATGCCATCGCTCGACGATCACACCGAGGGACAAAACTGACCGCAAAAGAGCTGCGATCTCCTCTCTCTGTTCCAGCCGGTAGATCTTTTTCGTATTGACCAGCTCCCCGCCGCTCACACAGCACGATGTGTATGCCGCTTCCCTTCCGTTCCCCGGAAACTTCCGGTAGGCGACGACACCTGCTGCGCCAGAACTATATGATGGCTTAAGAAAAACAGAGGACGCCTGACATCGGCACATCATGTCCTTCAGACGTTCCACTGCGCCATCTGCTCTTCCCGGCTCCTCTGCTTTCAAAACCTCTTCTGAGATCATTTCTGTCACGGCGGTTCCATGCTCCATCAGTTTTTTCTTACAAGAAAACTTATCCAAAACACTCTCAATGCCCGAAGGCGTATTTAAAAATACGCACCCTCGGTTTTCCAGTCCGCGAAGCTGGGAACGATATGCCGACACCTGCCCGTTCATCTGCAAAAGATCTGACGTCGTGTACGAGGGCGGGTCGATCTTCACGACTCCGCCGCTCAGGTCGGCACGCTCTGCTTCCGTCCAGTCGATAAATTCTACTGGCACTTGGCACTCACCTGCCGCCTTTTCAAAAAATTCCTTCCGTTTGGAACCTTTCGTTCCTAACAGGTACAACTTCTCTGTCATTTCCACTATTCCGTCAGCATCGGATAACGATAAATCTCTCCATCGTACTCATCATCTTCCTGCTGGTCGTCCACATCCACATCTGCCTGCAGTTCCTGTAGTTTTTCCATCATCTCATCCGACATATAATGATAACTCAGATCCACTTCTTTGATGTTATCGTATTGGGGGACCTCATTGAGGATCCATTGTCCGCCCTTATCGGTCATCGTCCCGCAGGAGAGATCAAGCTTATGTATCTGCTTCATATAGCGGCTCTTCACTACTGTCTCCGCGATCTCATCCTGAATCTCACTGTCTAAGAGGCCGAGTTCTTCCAGTTTTGGAAAATCCGACTGTTCCAGCATGGCCGTGATATCCTCGATCCCACCGTCAAATCCGTAATCCTCAATCCCCATATAAAGCGACAAACGCTTCAGCGCCGGCAGTTTTGCCGCCCCGATACTCGCCAGCACATCCTTGGGAAGTCCGCCGCAGATGATCTCCAGGCTTTTCAGATTTTCATGCTTCATACTGCCCAGAGAAAGATTCGTACTGCCTTTGATCGTCAGCTCCTCGAGCTGCGGCATCGCCGCCCACAGTTTGCTGTAATCGGCCTGCTCGATCCACGAGACTTCACACTCTTCAAAATCCATATCCCCGATATACAGACTTTTAATCCCGGCAAACTGATCTCCATGTTCCACCATGCCGTCGATGATCGGCTGCGCACTGTTCTCCCAGGATTCCCCCCAGCAGCCGATCACGAGTTTGTCAAGCTGCGCAAGTTCTGGATCCGCCAGAATATCGTCGATCATCGTTTTTGAATTTTTATTACTCTCGCTATAATCTTCCCATGTGTAAAAATACTTTTTGCTCTTCATCCTTACCTCCTCGTATTATGCACGCGTCTCCCGCGCTATTTTTTTCGCTTTCTTTTCCACCACCTTGCGCGGCACCATGACCTGACGTCCGCAGCCCATGCACCGCAGCCGGAAATCCATACCTACACGCAGGATCTCCCAGCGGTTTTCGCCGCAGGGGTGAGGTTTTTTCATCTCCACTAACTGCCCAACTTCAAATTCCATTATTTTAGCCTCAACTCTTTACCTTATCGCTATCAAAGGAACATTTTCAATATCATCACGACCCAGAACCCCAGTCCGAACAGCAGCAGGCAAAACTGGAAAATATGGTCTGCTTTGTCTATATTCCCCTGCATACTCTCCTTTTTCTTCCGATCTGCCTCTACCGTCCCGTCTATGATATCCCGGATCCTGTCTTTTATACTGTATTCTGCCGACATCGTACCATCCTTTCCCGCCGCTCCAAAGCTCGCAGCTTC
>ERZ778518.768-NODE-768-length-27538-cov-7.372703_pt1 | contig 27538 bp, 29 predicted proteins | sample MGYA00510340_ERZ778518 | MGnify/ENA primary metagenome ERZ778518 (study PRJEB29527, sample SAMN07138967) | mouse gut metagenome | material: feces | host: mouse | place: China:Nanjing | collected 2016-01-25 ...
TTATGGCTCTTTTTGTGTATACCAGGATACTCTTTATTTTATGATAAATCAAAAACTGCGTAATGAAATAGTATCATTACACAGTAAAAAGTATAGAGCCCTTGAAAAATCATCTTTTGCAAGGTTTACATCACGTATTTTATCTGCAAAATCGTAAATATCTTGGAATAGATAGTGGTGAATAGCCGATAAGCCCTTAAAGGTTCCAATTTCAAACTCAAATAATTTTTTGGTTTCGATCAATTCTTTAGCTCTCTTTTTAGATAAGCTCTCTTCTTGTTTCGCTAACTCCGCTTGATCAGTAATACCTAATTTATTTTGCAAATAATCACCTTTTCTATGTCACCCTAAATGGATGATAAAAACAGTATACGATTCTTATCATAAATCGTCGATACGATGAACATATTGTCTGATATATGCACGTGCTTTGCAAGTTTTTACGCTGTCATATAGTTAGCATACGTAGTTATAGTTTCCCATATTTTCTTGAAAAAACGTGATATAATACTTGTATGGTAAAAGTTCTTTATAATTTTATTATGAGAACTAAAATTTGAGCGAAAATATAAATAAATACTAAGTGCAAAGCTCTCGAGAGCTGATTGTGAGATAAGAAATTAAAGGGTTGAGTTTAAAATGAGTAATTTCGATATGTTTCAAAAACAATGGCCAATATTTGCGAAATTAGGTGGGCGTGCAGAGGTAAATGTCTATAGTGATCCAAATATTTCCATGATTAAAATTCGCCAATTTGCAGAGCAAATGACGGAAGCGATTTTTTCTTTGGAAAGATTAACACCGTGGAATCTAGAAACACAAGTAGATAAACTTCGTGAATTAGAGCGTGTAGGTGTATTAGACTCGGATATTTCGGCTATTTTTCATAAAATTCGTATAGTTGGCAATAAAGCTGTACATGATGGTTATGATGATGAGAGAGAGGCAATGAACATGCTTCGTTTGTCTCATTATTTATCAAATTGGTTTATGGAAGTCTATGGAGATTTGAACTTTAAAACGACTGAATTTATTGAACCTAAGGATATCGACAAATTTAACGCTGAAGAGATCGCCAAACTCAAAGCACAAATCGAATTAGCTGAATCTGAGAAGCAAGAATTCCAAGCTCAATTAGAAAAAATAGCACGGTCTCAGAAGGATGAAAGCGAGGCATCATTTAATAAATTAAAATCTGATCGTAGACAACGTTCAAGGAAGTTTTTGCGTAATAATGATTTAACTGAAAAGCAAACGAGAATAATGTTCATTGATGAACAACTACGGGATGCAGGTTGGGAAGCTGATACAAAAGAACTTGATTGGTGTAATGGTGCTCGCCCAGAGAAAGGTAAAAATAAGGCAATTGCAGAGTTTCCAACTAAAAACGGACATCGGGCTGATTACGCATTATTTATCGGACTTAAACTTGTCGGTATTATTGAAGCCAAAAAATATAATCAGTCTGTTGCTGGTGATATAGTTCAATCAAAAGAATATGCTAAAGAAGTGGCTTCAGCTTTGGAGTATACTTTTGATGAAGTAAATGATGGATATAAAGTCCCATTTATTTATGCTACAAATGGGCGTCCATATTTGAAACAACTGGCTGAACAGTCGGGGGTCTGGTTCTGGGATGCTCGGACACCGCAAAAGGCATCATATGCTTTGGAAAGTTGGCATAGTCCACAAGATCTGCTGCAAAAGCTAGTTGTTGATGAAAAAAAAGCCGAAAAAGAATTAAAAGAAGAACCTTATCCTGAATTTGTCGAACGAAAGTATCAAATTGCGGCGATTGAAGCCGTTGAAAAGGGCCTTGCAGAGAAAAAAAGACGCATGTTGCTTGCGTTAGCAACTGGGACAGGAAAAACTCGCATAGCTTTGGCCTTGATGTATCGTTTGATCAAAACGAAGCGTGCTCGACGAATATTGTTTTTAGTCGATAGAAAAAGTTTAGGGATCCAAGCAGCAGATGCGTTGAAGGATAACAAAGTTGATAATATATCGCTGGCGGATATCTATGATGTTAAAGAAATTGGCGATATTTTGCCAGAACAAGATACTAAGATCCATATCGCAACCGTTCAGGGAATGGTGCGTCGCTTATTCTTTAAAGAAGATACTAATGAAAGACCGTCTGTAGGTACGTATGATTTTATTATCGTTGATGAGGCGCATCGTGGATACACAGAAGATAAGGATATGAGTGAGGAGGAGCAGTTTTATCAAGAGCAAAAAGATTATGTTAGTCAATATCGCAGAGTCATAGATTATTTTGACGCTACAGTTCTTGGATTAACTGCAACACCTGCTTCACATACGACAGAGATATTCGGTGCACCAATATATACTTATTCATATACTGATGCTGTCGTTGATGGATACTTAGTTGATCATGAGCCACCTTATGAATTTGAAACGGAATTAGCAAAGAATGGAATCAAATTTGCTGCCAATACAGAGGTTGATGCGTGGGATGATAAATATAAAAAGATCGATAAAATTCATCTTGATGATGAGCTTGAGTTTGAAGTAGATCAATTCAATAAAAAAGTTATCACGGAAAACTTTAACCGTGCTATTCTCGATGGATTGACGTCATATATTGATCCTAATGAACCAGGTAAAACACTAATCTTTGCAGTAAATGATCAACATGCAGACTTGATAGTTCGACTATTAAAAGAAGCATATGCTACAAATGATATTCCTGTTGATGATGATGCTATTGAAAAAATAACAGGTTATATCAGGCATCCAGAGCAAGAGATCAAACGGTTTAAAAATGAAAAATATCCAAATATTGTTGTTACAGTTGATTTATTGACAACGGGAATTGATGTTCCTGAAATCGAAAATTTGGTCTTTATGCGACGAGTTCGATCACGTATCCTATATGATCAAATGTTAGGTCGTGCAACTCGTTTATGTCCAAAAATCGGCAAAGATTCATTTAGAATTTTTGATGCTGTCCACTTGTATGATTATCTACAAAATATTACAGATATGCAGCCTGTTGTCAAAAATCCAAAACAGACGATACAAGAGATCCTTGAAAAGGCACTAGAAGCGGAAGATAATGCTGAATTTGCCTTCTTTAAAGAAGAACTGGTTGCCAAGTTACATCGTAAAAAACAGAGACTTAAAGCAGAAGACGAGGCAGAGATAACTAGTCTAAGTAGGGGAAGTATCAAAGACTTAACTTTATGGATCCAAAGCTTAAAAAGTATGAATAAAGCTGAATTAGAAGCTCAGACTGAAAATATTCAACGTGTTGCTTCTTGGTATACGTCTAAAGATCCAGTAGTTATCTCAATACATGAAGATAGGCTCCTTGAAGTAGCTAGAGGATATGGTGCAGGTAATACTAAACCGGGTGACTATTTAAATGAATTTAATAAGTTCATTAGGGAAAATATGAACTTGATCCCTGCTTTGCAAGTAGTTGTGACACGTCCAAAAGATCTGACTTATCAAGATTTACGTGAGATCAGGTTGCGCTTGAAAGAAAATAAATTTGAAGAAAAGGCTTTACAGGATGCTTGGCGTCAAGAAAAGAAAGAATACATTGCAGCTGATATCATCAGCTTTATTCGGCAGGCAGCACTCGGTACGGAGTTAGTTGATCATGAGACCCGTATTAAAAGGGCTATGCAAAAAGTTTATGGTGTGGAAGATTGGAATCCTAGACAGATGCGGTGGTTAGAAAAAATCGAGAAACAATTACTTAAGGAACCTGTACTAGCCCCAACGGCAGAACAGTACTTTAATACTACGGAAGTTTGGAAACAACAAGGTGGTTATAAATTTGCATTAAAACAGATTGGAGAGAATGTAGACAACATCATTCAATTATTAAATGAGCAACTATATATTGCTTAAGCAGAGTAACGAGGAGAATTGTAACGTGACAAATAATGAAATTGTACAGAAATTGTGGAAAATGGCTGATGTGCTTCGGGATGATGGGATCAGTTACCAAAACTATGTGACAGAATTAACGTATATTTTATTTTTGAAAATGATGAAAGAGCAAGAAACTGAGTCCGTCATTCCAAAAGATTATCGTTGGGATAATTTAGTTTCAAAAGAAGGATTAGAGCTGAAGAAATTCTATAAAAAACTTTTGCAAGATCTAGGAGATCCTGATGTTGCTAAAGATAAGCGTCTCAATATGATCTATGCTGATGCTTCAACGAGTATTGATGAACCTAAAAATCTAGAGAAGATCATCAAGGATATCGATACTTTAGATTGGTATTCTGCTAAACATGAAGGGTTAGGTGATCTGTATGAAGGATTGCTTGAAAAAAATGCGAATGAAACCAAATCAGGTGCTGGTCAATACTTTACCCCACGAGTGTTGATCGATGTGATGGTCCAACTAATGGATCCTAAGAAAGGTGAACGCCTTAACGATCCCGCTGCAGGTACTTTTGGATTTATGATAGCAGCTGATCATTATTTAAAGGAAAAGTACGATGACTTTTTTGATCTTTCACCTGAGGAAGTTGAATTTCAGAAAAAAGAAGCTTTGAGCGGGATGGAACTTGTTCCTAATACACATAAACTAGCATTGATGAATGCTTTGCTGCATGATATTGAAGGTCGACTAGATCAAGGAGATTCATTGTCAGCAAATGGTAAATGGATGAAAGATTTTGATCTTGTCTTAACTAATCCACCATTTGGAACTAAAAAAGGGGGCGAGCGTGCTACTCGTGATGACTTGACTTATGAAACAAGTAATAAGCAGTTGAACTTTTTACAAACTATCTATAATTCTTTAAAAACTGATGGTAAAGCACGTGCTGCGGTCGTTGTTCCGGATAATGTCTTGTTTGATAGTGGTGTAGGTGAGTCTATCAGAAAAGATTTAATGGATAAGTGTAACTTGCATACGATCTTGCGACTTCCAACTGGTATTTTTTATGCTCAAGGGGTCCAAACTAATGTGTTATTCTTTACTCGTGGCACGACAGAAAAGGATAATACGAAGGATATTTGGTTCTTTGATATGCGTAATAATATGCGTAAATTTGGAAAACGTAATCCATTAAATGTTAAAGATTTTGCGGAATTTATCGAATGTTATAAACGTGATGATATGGAAAATCGAAAGGAAACATGGAGTGAAGATACTCCAAATGGTCGTTGGCGTAAGTATACGATCGAGCAGATCAAAGCGCGAGATAACACAAGTCTTGACGTTAATTGGATGGAAGCAGAAAGTGATACACCTGATTACACGATTTCAGAGATCCTTGAATTGATGCAGAAAAAATCTAACAATATTTCAAATGCTGTAGCACAACTTCAAGAATTATTGGGGGATGTAAAAGAATGATCGATACAAAAGTGCTTAGAGAAAAGATCTTAGATTTGGCGATGCGGGGGAAATTAGTTCCACAAGATCCAAATGATGAGCCAGCAAGCGAACTTCTAAAGCGGATCAAAGCAGAAAAAGAAGAACTCATTAAACAAAAGAAAATCAAGCGTGATAAGAACGAAACCGAGATTTTTAAAGGTGATGATGGTTTACATTATGAGAAGTTTGCGGATGGGACTGTGAATCCACTCCTCACCACCCTTGATTTCCCAGATAATTGGTTACCAATCAAATTATCTCAGATTCTTAGAGTCTCTTCTGGTAAAAGTTTAAAAAGAACACAACTTACGGAAGACGGCAACGTGCCGGTATACGGTGCTCACGGAATAATGGGTTCTTATTCTGAGGGATTTATTGAAAAAGGCACATTACTTATTGGACGTGTTGGTTTTTATGCGGGATCAATTATGCGAACTAAAGAATTTTCATGGGTTACCGATAATTCACTTATAGTTTCGAGTTCTTCAGTTGTTAATTCAAATTTTTTAGAGTTGTCACTTAAGCATTTGAATTTAGGTTCATTAACAAGCCAAACTGCCCAACCGGTAATATCTGGCCAAAAAATATACAGTCAAATTATTTTTCTGCCGCCAGTAAACGAACAGACGAAAATTGTTGATTCATATAATGAATTAATTTCAAAAGTTAACACTATAGAAAAAGAACAAGAACAATTAAAGCAATTAGCAACACAGCTCAAACAAAAAGTGCTTGATGTGGCTATGCAAGGAAAGCTAGTGCCACAAGATCCAAACGACGAACCAGCGTCTGTGCTACTTGAAAAAATTAGGGCTGAAAAACAGAGATTGTATGAAGAAGGTAAGATCAAAAAGAAAGATCTAGTTGAAACAGAGATTGTAAAAGATGGTGATAACGCCTATTATCAGAACTTGCCTGATAGTTGGGAAATAGTACCACTAAAAAACATCGTTAACTATAGGATCGGAAAAACACCAAATACGAAAAACAAAAACTACTGGACTAATCACGAAGGCTTTCCTTGGATTTCAATTGCTGATATGGGAAAAGATAAGTATATCGGAAGAACAACCCGAAAAATAACAAATAAAGCAGTAGAGGAAGTATTTAAGGGAATTGTTTCTCCAAAAGGTACTCTTATCATGAGTTTTAAATTGAGCATAGGAAAAACAAATTTGTTAGGCAAAAATTCTGTGCATAATGAAGCAATAATATCTATTTTTCCTTACTGGGATAACAATAATGTGCTTAGAAATTATTTATATCTTGTCCTTCCGATAATAAGTAATTCAGGTGAAACTATATCTGCAATTAAAGGTAAAACTCTAAATTCTAAGAAAATTGATGTACTTCCCATACCTCTTCCAACAATTCGAGAACAACAAGAAATTAATACCAAAGTCATGTTATTTCTTCGAATTCTTGAAATAATTTCTTAATTAGATTTGTAATTCTTAATTGTTCTGTTTTTGGGGGCAATGCAATTAATAATTTTAGGAGTACTTCACGAGATATTCCGGGAATCATACTCTGTGATTGTAACTTCATATTATCAATTTTTGTCTCTAAATAAATCTTTAGGAATTCATTATTAACTAAATAAGGTCTAATAGCCATAATTTGTCGAGCAATATGAGCTTTATAATATGGATTAACTGCAAGCTCGCCCACTGTACCTTTAACTGTTATTAAAATATCTTTTTTTTCAGATATAACTGTTGGAAATTCAGTAAATCTTGATGTTGTAATGATTCCATCACAAAAATTACTAGCTCCTGTAATATATGGTATCCCTTTTTGTACAGAATCAGAATACTTAGCTACTGATAAATCACGTCCAGACAGCAAGTAGACAATATTACCAAAGAGTGTTTTACCCCATCCTTTCGGCAAGTTCTGATAATAGGCGTCAGAAGAATAATAATAATTATAAAAATTCCCGCTGTCTCGGTAAGAACAGTATTTTTGATGTTATAGCTAATATTAAGTGTGATAAAATAACATCAGTAAAAAAGCTGAGGGGAGAACAACATTTGGAAAAAGGAAAATCGATTGATGCTTTGATGAGACATATTCGAAATGATCACAATGTTTCAATAAATGGTGGAAAGAATAAAAAATCATTAATGAATATGGGATACTATCATGGATATAAGAGATACCGTTTTATAAAATCTACCAAAAATATACAGAATTTTGATGATTTTTCACAAATCACGGCTATCTATTCTTTTGACTTTGAGATAAAACGAATTTTTTATCCAATGATTATCCTAGTAGAAACTAGTATGAAGAATCGAACAATTGATGCTGTAGTTACCCGACAAAATTCAGATATAGAGTCTATTTATAAGACGAAACTAACTGATTATTTAGATTATGACAGAAATAGTAATGATAAGAAGGAGATTAGAAAGTTTAGAGATGGCATAAAAGGAAGACTTGATTTTAGATCAGTCATGGATCAGACGATTGGATATAATTATGGAAAAAATGATGCACTAAGCCATTTTGTTCATAACAGTAAACCAATACCTTTGTGGGTTTTCTTTGAATTAATAACCTTTGGACAATTCGGACACTTTATAAGTCGTTTAAGTAAGGAATGGAGACTTAAAGTATCGGAGGCTAATGGGTTACAAAGCGCATCGTTTAACCAGAATGGACGTATGTTGCAAAATATCGTTTTTACATTAACAGATTTGAGAAATGCAACAATGCATAATTCTGCTATTTTTGATGCAAATTTTAATCATGATGGCATCGCAAGGGGGCTTAAACAATTTTTAATGTTGGAGACTAACATTGAAGATATCACGTTTGATAAAATTATTGATTATCTGATTTTACTTATATTTGTCTTAAAAAAATATGGGTACTCCAAAACGGAGATCAAAGCATATGTTCGTCAATTCGAGAGTGCGAAAGAGAGACTTTTTAAAAGTATACCTCGTTCAACTTATGGATCATTACTCGGGATGGATTCTAATAAGAAAATTGAAGGTATTTATTCTTTTATATCTAGAACTTGAAAATCCTGAATAATAATGCTAAAATCAACATATCTAATTGGGGTGTATCACTTCGGTGTGCATCTAAGGGAATCAGATGCTTCTGATTCCCTTTTTTATTAAAAAATCCTCACTATATGCTGTAAGCCTACAGTGAGAACTCATAAAATGTTACCAAGTCACTATTTTATTAACAATATTCTGTTGTTCTGTTGATGTTCGTCTTAGGTAAATACGAGTAGTTTCAATACTTTCGTGCCCCATTAAATCTGCTAATAGGGAAATATCATTAAATTTCTCCAAAAATCGTTTAGCATACATATGACGAAACGAATGAGGGTAGACGATTTTTGTATCTAAGCCATATTTATTAGCATAATTTTTAAGCTGTTGAGCAATACCGCGTGGTGTGATCTGCTCGCCATATTTGTTTAGGAATAAATAGCCCGATGTTCTGTTTTCATTTTCTATCCAGATACTTGTTTCGTTCTTTAATCGCTTAGGAATATATAATCGCCGAATCTTGCCACCTTTTGAATAAATATCAAAATATCCAATATCAATATGTTCAGTCTTGATTTTGACTAGTTCACTCACTCGAGCACCTGTTGCACCTAAGAACCAAACAACGAAGTACCACTTCATATTCCCATCTTTTTTTAACTTCCGCTTTAAGAACAGATAATCGGCATAACTGATAACATCCTCTAAATAATTTTTTTGCTGAATTTTGATTGCTTTCAAACAAAGATCATCATTACCTGAAAATTTCAAAAACTTATTAAGCCCTTGAATACGTAAATTTACTGTTTTAGGCTTAAAGCGTTCTAACAAATATCCTTTATATTCCAGAACCCCTTCAAGCTCCAAATCGTAATTTTCAAGAAAATACTTTACAGCATATAAGTATGAATCAATGCTATTTGTTGACAGTCCCTGTTGTTTTAAGTGCAATTCGAAATCTTTTACTGAATTTTCCATATTTTTGCCCCTTTGATATAAATTTAAAAGCACTGTATATCTATATATAATGTACGCAAAAAACGCCGTTCTTTACAGAAACGGCGGTAATTTTTATAATCATTGTTATTCTTCAGACTCCTATTATGGGAACTTGCCGAAGTCTTGGCTACTGACCACCGTGGAGAAAAGTTGCATATTATTATCTGAAAGGGATTTATCATCGGATAAATATGACAATAACTCACAAAATTCTACACCATATATCACAGGAGCAAGTAATTTTCATAATGGACAAATTACCACTGATGGGTATACAAAATTTCCTCAGGTTATCGCACAAAAAAATGATTTACTAATCACTGTAAAAGGGACGATTGGTGAATTAGCCATTTTAAAACTTGAGAAAGCTCATATTGCAAGACAAATTATGGCAATACATCCATTAGCCATTGATACACAATACGTATTTCTAGTCTTAAAAAATTCTATTGAACAACTGAAGCAACAAGCTCAGAGCATGATTCCGGGAATTTCACGAAATGTTTTATTAAAATCGGAAATTCCTTTGCCACCGATAAGCGAACAAAGACAAATTTGTCAAACTATTTCATTAATTGACTCTCAACTTCAAAAACTGAGTTAATTAAATTAACTATGCGTATTTGTTCCTTTTCAGCAGGTAAAGCTATTGGCAAATTCCTCAATACTTCCCCACCAATTGCTTTAAATGTAGTACCTGTCGCTTGCTGTTCTAAAATTGATTTTTGTGTCAGCAAAAAATGGTACAAATATTCTAAACTGTATCCATACGGCTGAATTGCAGCGAGACCGCGTCCTATCACGATTGTTTTTCTAGTTAAATTTACATCTCCAACTGGGGCTCGAACTGACATAACGATTGAAGGGATTTCTATTTCTTTTGTTATCTGGCTGGTGTACTTGCCGGAGGGATTTAAGAATTTTTCTCCAAAGTCACTTTTCCCTTGATGAAATTCAACCGCATTCAAGCTAAATTCGCTTGTTACATTATTCCCTTTAGGAGATTGTCCCATAATTACATTAGCAACGGAGAATAACTTGGATTTTATCCATGTTTTTGGTAACTTCCCATAATAGGCGTTATCACCATCTTTTACAATCTCTGTTTCAACTAGATCTTTCTTTTTGATCTTACCTTCTTCATACAATCTCTGTTTTTCAGCCCTAATTTTTTCAAGTAGCACAGACGCTGGTTCGTCGTTTGGATCTTGTGGCACTAGCTTTCCTTGCATAGCAATATCAAGCACTTTTTGTTTTAGTTGGGAAGCAAGTTGTTGCAAAGCATTCTGATCAGAATCAATACATTCAACTAATGAAAGATAGTCTGATAGGACAGATACAATCTGTTTCTGTTCAGAACTAGGAGGTATTGGAATCAAAATCTCCTTCAGCTTCTTTAAGGATAAAAATTTTTGATTTCCTCCAGAAGCACATTTTCTTAATCTTTTCTCAGAGTATTGTAAATAGTCACGGATGAATTTAGAATTTTGCTCAATCGTTAATCTTTTGAATAGCGCAACGTTTTTTATAGAATATTCAAATTCAACTTTCGGAGCTACAACTGGTTTTCCAATAGTTCCTATCATAGCCATCAAAATATCACCAGCTTCAACTCGAGAGCGCTGATTAAACTTTTGACTATCTTCATCAGAGATGTAGTTAACATTCTTGAAGTCTATTTTTCCATCACCTAGATTCTTACTCGTGACAAACGGAATTCCAGAATCGAAATATTTTGGTGTGTCATGTGTCCCATCTCTTACATCCATATAAGAGCCTAATTTTGCCCATTCCCATCCATCAGGTAGTTCATATGGAACATCTAATTTCTTCACAGTCCCATCAGCAAACTTCTCATAATGTAAACTATAAGCTCTAGTCTCGAAATAAAGATATAGCTCATGCCGACCAAAGATCAAGTTTGGGATAGTTCAATTTTACGCAAAATTTGTTAAAATAAAAGAAACTAGATAAGAGGACGGGTCGATATGGCAGAAGATAAAAAAATGTTATTAGTGGATGGCAATAGCGTGGCCTTTAGAGCCTTTTTTGCCCTCCACAATCAATTAGAACGCTTTGTTAACCATGATGGTCTGCATACCAATGCGATCTATGGTTTTAAGCTGATGTTAGATAAGATCTTGGGTGATGTTTCCCCAAGCAATGTTTTAGTCGCTTTTGATGCGGGGAAAGTGACTTTTAGAACGAAAGCCTATGCCGATTACAAGGGAGGACGTTCAAAAACCCCGACTGAACTGTCAGAACAATTTCCCCATATTAAAGAACTACTCGATGCTTATGGGATCAAACACTATGAATTACCAGAATATGAAGCTGATGATATTATCGGAACGATGGCAGCCAAAGCAGAAAAAGCAGGGTATCAAGTCACGATCGTAACGGGTGATCGTGATCTGACGCAGTTGACGACTGATAAGACGACCGTTGCCGTAACGATCAAAGGGGTAACAGAGATCGAAGAATATACACCAGCTCATGTGGTCGAAAAATATGGCTTACAACCAGCACAGATCGTTGATATGAAGGGCTTGACGGGTGACAGCTCAGATAACTATCCAGGGGTAACTAAAGTCGGTGAAAAGACTGCGATCAAACTTTTAAAACAATACGACACGATCGAAGGGATCTATGAAAACATTGAAGCGATGAAAAAGTCCAAGTTAAAAGAAAACTTGACCAATGATAGAGAGCTCGCATTTCAATGTAAAGATCTTGCGACGATCAGAAAAGATGCTCCAGTAGCCCTCACTTTAACTGAGACAACTTGGCCAGGAGCTAAAAAAGAAGATCTGCTCAAATTCTTTGAAGAGATGGATTTTAAGAGTTTCATCGCTCAATTACAAACTAGTTCAGCCGATGATGTCAGTGCAGGACCTACTTTGAGCAAATTAGAGGTCGAGGCTTTAGATGAAGCTAAGGTCGAAAAGTTAGTTTATGATAAAGCTTCAGATATCAGCTTTTATCTTGAACTAAGTGATGATAATTACCATACGGCTGACTTTTGGGGCTTTGGGCTTAAGATCGATGACCGCTATTATGCAACTAGAGATGTTGAGCTCTTAAAATTACCCAAACTAAAGCAATTACTGGAAGATCCAGCGATCCAAGTTGATGTATTTGATGGTAAACAGACCTATGTAGCCTTAAAGCGTATAGGTATTGAACTAAAAAATATCAATTTTGATTTACTTTTAGTCTCATATCTGCTAAATACCAGCGATAACAGCAATGATCTGGGAAATTTAGCCAAGCGTCATGACTACTTCGATGTTTTGACCGATGAAGAAGTCTATGGAAAAGGGTCTAAGCGCAAAGTTCCAGTTGATGATGCGATATATTTTGAGCACTTAGCGCATAAACTCAAAGCTATCTCAGAGCTAGAAGATAAGTTGATGAAAGAACTAGCTGAAAATGAGCAAGAAGATCTTTATTTTGAGATCGAACGTCCACTTTCTTTAGTCTTAGCGCAAATGGAGATCACTGGGATCAAAGTCGATCGTGAACGTTTAGATATCATGCAAAGTGAGTTTAAGGAACGTTTGAGTGAGTTAGAACAACAAATATATAACGAAGCTGGTGAGAAATTCAATATCAATTCACCTAAGCAACTTGGGGTGATCTTGTTTGAAAAATTAAAATTGCCAGTTGTTAAAAAGACTAAAACAGGCTACTCAACGGCTGTAGATGTCTTAGAAAAATTACGTGGGATGTCACCGATCATCGATAATATTTTAGCTTACCGTCAATTAGCTAAATTACAATCGACCTATGTTGAAGGCTTATTAAAAGTTATCGCAGCTGATGGTAAGGTCCACACACGTTATACACAAACTTTAACGGCAACTGGGCGTCTATCATCAGTTGATCCTAACTTGCAAAATATCCCTGTTCGTTTAGAAGAAGGACGTAAGATCCGGCAAGCATTTGTACCAAGTCATCCGGATTGGGAGATCTTTGCTTCTGATTATTCGCAGATCGAGTTACGGGTCTTAGCCCATATTTCAAAAGATCCGCACATGCAACAAGCTTTTAAAGATGATTTTGATATTCACGCTAATACTGCGATGCGTATCTTTGGATTAGATGATCCAAGCCAAGTTACAGCTAACATGCGTCGCCAAGCTAAAGCGGTCAACTTTGGGATCGTTTATGGGATCAGTGATTTTGGTTTGGCACAAAGTATCGGGAGTACCCGTAAGCAGGCAAAAGAGTTTATGGAGACGTATCTGGCCTCATTTCCTGGAGTACATGAATACATGCAAGATATCATTGAAAGTGCGCGCCAAAAAGGCTACGTTGAAACACTTTTCCATCGTCGGCGGTACCTTCCAGATATCAAGAGCAAAAATTACAACTTGCGCTCATTTGCAGAACGGACTGCGATGAATACTCCGATCCAAGGCAGTGCAGCTGATATCATCAAAGTTGCAATGATCAATATGCAACAAGCTTTAAAAGATGCAGGCTTAGAAGCCAAGATGTTGTTACAAGTACACGATGAGTTGATCTTTGAAGCACCTAAAGCAGAGATCTCTAAACTAAAAGAGTTAGTACCAAAGATCATGGATTCGGCCGTTGAACTTTCGGTCCCATTAAAGGTCGAAAGTGCTAGTGGTAAGACGTGGTTTGAGACTAAATAGTATAAGATGAGGTGAAAAAATGCCAGAGTTACCAGAAGTAGAGACAGTCCGGCGCGGCTTGCAAAAATTAGTTCTAGGTCAAAAGATCGCGCGCGTCGAAGTTTTATATCCTAAGATGATCGTTGGTGATGCTGACGATTTTAGAGCTAAATTAAAAGACCAAACACTTGAAAATATCCAACGGCGGGGTAAATATTTGCTCTTTAGGTTTTCAAATGGTCTTACCGTTGTATCCCATTTGCGCATGGAAGGTAAGTTTTATGTCAAAGAAGCGACTGATCCAGTCGACAAGCATACACATGTCATCTTTTATCTAACTGATGGTCGGCAGTTGCGCTATAACGATGTTCGTAAATTTGGGCGGATGCAATTAGTTCAAACGGGCAGTGAAGAAGATCTACTAGGTTTAGCCAAATTAGGACCTGAGCCAGTAGCTGAAACTTTTAAAGTTGCTGATTTTTATCAAAAACTACAAAAAAAGAAGAAAAATATCAAGACCGCCTTACTTGACCAGACTTTGGTCACGGGGTTAGGTAATATCTATGTTGATGAGGTGTTGTGGCAAAGTAAGATCCATCCGCAGACTATATGTCAAAAATTGACCTTAGAGCAAGCAACGACATTGCATGATAACATCATTACTGAATTAGCTAAGGCGATCGAAGCTGGTGGAACAACGATCAGAAGTTACACGGATGCTTTCCAAAAAACGGGCGCCTTTCAATTTGAACTAGATGTCTACGGTCAAACCGGTGAGCCGTGCAAACGTTGTGGTACAAAGATCCAAAAGATCGTGGTAGGACAACGAGGCACGCATTTTTGTCCGCAGTGTCAGCAGGTGGTAAAATGACATATATTTTAGGCTTGACTGGTGGGATCGGAATGGGCAAAACGACGATCAGTAATTTTTTGCAAACATTAGATTTTAAGATCCTTGATGCTGATGTGATCGCCCGAAAAGTCGTTGAACCAACGACGCCTGGTCTGGCTGAATTGCAAAAAACATTTGGACCTCAGATCATCCAAGCTGATCAGACTTTAGATCGGGCTAAGCTTGGTAAGCTCGTCTTTAGTGATCCTAAGAAATTAGCCCAATTAGACCAGATCATGCAGCCCTTGATCAAAGCTGAATATGAAAAACAGTTGGCCTTGGCTGAGCAACAGGGGCATAAAGTAGTTGTGATCGATGCCGCCTTATTATTCGAAAATGGTTATGCAGATCATTGTGATGCAGTTATCAATGTTGAAGTTCCTAAAGCAGTGCAACTAAAGCGGATCATGAAACGCGATCATTTGAGTGAAAAGGCGGCACTTGAGCGGATCGCTAGTCAAATGTCTGCTGAAAAAAGGCGGAATTTGGCTACAATTACAGTAGATAGTTCGGGAACAGTTGAAGAAACGCAAGCGCAAGTGATAAAATGGCTAAAGATAAATAATTTAATCGAGGATTAGGCAGTGAGGTAAAGATCATGAAGTGTCCAAATTGTCATCAAAATGGATCACGTGTAGTGGATAGCCGTCCCGCCGACAATGGACATGCTATTCGGCGCCGGCGGGAATGTGAAAATTGTGGTTTCCGTTTTACTACATTTGAAAGAGTAGAAGCAGCGCCACTATTAGTTATTAAGAAAAATGGTGCCAGAGAAGAATTTAATCGTGAAAAAGTCTTGCGTGGTGTTATGCGAGCAGCTGAAAAACGGCCTGTTGCAATGGATGAGATCCAAAATATCGTCGATCAAGTTGAAACAAAGATCCGTGCAGTCGGAGGTAATGAAGTTTCCAGTCAATTGATCGGTGAATATGTGATGGAGATCTTAGCTAATGTCGATGATATCGCCTATATCAGATTTGCTAGCGTCTATCGTGAGTTTAAAGATATGGCATCTTTTGCAAAGGAATTGCAAGACTTGATGGCACGTGATAACGAAAAAAATAAGTAGTTGGGGGATGTTAGGCGATGAGTGAAGGTTTAAGGCAGATGTCGCCTAAGGATGGTTACGTTGTCAATACTAAAGCCCATATCGGCTCGACAGAGTTCAAAGTCATTTTAAAGCTCTACCAGCCGTTGATGGGGGTCAATGCTTACGGTATTTATTCATTATTAGCGGCTAAAGTAGCTCAAACACCAGACTTGTTAGCGCGCCGGATGCATAAAGAGCTATTGGATATTTTGAGTTTAGGTTTACGTGACTTTTACGAAGCCCGGATCAGATTAGAAGCACTTGGACTATTGAAGACATTCGTTCAAAAAGATGAACTTGGTCAAGTGTTTATCTATGAGTTACAAGCCCCTTTGAGTGCCGAAGATTTCTTTAAAGATGACCTCTTGAGTATGCTTTTAGCCGATTCATTAGGGCAGATCCAATATGATGAGTTGAAACAAGAATTTGTCAAACCAGCTTTCACATATGCTAATGCTAAAGAGGTCACCAAGTCGCTTCTAGATGTCTTTACTGTGAAAAAGGATACATTACTCAAAAATTCACAGGTAAAAGTAACAGCTAAACCGGCTAAAAATCTCGTTGATTCAGTCGAAATCGATCTAGATATAGAATATTTAAAAGAGCTTTTAGCCCAATCTTTTGTGCCGGCAACTGAGATCAGCCGTTCACTTGAGACCTTAAAGTCGATCGCTTTATTATATGGTCTAAATGAACTAGAACTAGTCAAATTGCTCGAACAGGCACTAAATGTCAAGGACGATAAAGTCGATCTTGAACTTGTCAAGAAATTAGCCACTCAGCAATTTGATCGGCAATTCAAAGAGCTAACACCGAAAGAAGCTAAAGCGACCGCACCGATCGATCCAGCGGTGAGTGCGGAATTGACGCAAACTGATTTAGCGCTGATCGCTGTTTCAAAACAATATCTGCCGCTTGAATTCATCGAAGAACTCAAACGGCAAAAGAATAGTTTTGTGACGAATTTAGAGCGATATACGGTCAAAACTCTAGTTGAAAAACAAGTTTTACCCAATGCGGTGATCAATGTCTTGTTGCACTATTATTTGATCGCTCAAAATAACACGATGTTAGAAGATAAAGTGGCTAATCGTTTTACTAAAGCTGCCGCTAAGTTAGCCGAAAAGAAGATCAAGACCCCAGAAGAAGCAATGGTCTACATGCGTGAGGCTAACCAGAAAGCTCGTGAAAAGAAACAACCAAAAAAATATTATGGGCGAAAACAGCAGATCGTACAAAAAGAAACCTTGCCGGACTGGGCAAAAGATGAAAAAGAACCTAAAGCTAAACCAACTAAAGCGGATAAACAGGTACTAAATGCTCAGATAGACGAATTATTGGCACAGCTAGAACAAAGTGAATAGGAAGGCGGTGGCTAAAATGGAAGATCTAGGCAAGAATTTGACTGAGCAGATGCAAAGAAATAATTGGAACGAGCGCTATCAAAAGCTGATCACCGAGATCTTGCAGGATACCGAGGTGCGGACTTTTTTGGCTGAAAACAGTCAAACTTTGACACAGGCAGATGTGATGAAAAGTGCGAGTAAATTGTATGAGTTTGTGACTTTAAAAAAGCAGATAGCTCAAGGTAAACAGACTTTTGCACCAGGCTATCTACCGACACTTGCGATCAGCAATCACCGGATCGAAGTCGTGTACGTTCCTACAGCTGAGCTCAAAGCTAGGCGCGAGCAAAAAGCTTTGGAAGCGCGTGTTAAGACGATCAATCTACCGCGTAGTGTTCGTAAAGCGCAGTTAAAAGATTATGAGCGCAGTGATGAACGCATGGAAGCTTTAAAAGCAGCTTTGGATTTTGTCAATAGTTACTCTAAAAAACCAAAAGAATTTCACAAGGGTCTGTATTTAGAAGGCAGTTTTGGTGTGGGTAAGACCTATCTTTTAGCAGCGATCGCTAACGATCTAGCTAAAAGGGGCTATCAAACGACTTTGGTGCATTTTCCATCGTTTGCTGTTGAGATCAAAAGTTCGATCAGTAAAAATCAAACGACAGAGTATATCGATAGTTTAAAAAAAGCACAGGTCTTGATGATCGATGATATCGGGGCTGATTCTTTGAGTAGCTGGCTAAGAGATGATGTTTTAGGGGTCATCTTACAATATCGGATGCAAGAAGAGTTACCGACCTTTTTTAGCTCGAATCTCTCGTTGACACAGTTAGAACAGCAGTATTTGACGGTCAACAATCGGGGGGAAGCCGAGCCTTTGAAGGCCAAGCGCATTATGGAACGGATCAAATTTTTGGCCGATGAATATCATGTTGTAGGAAAAAATCGCCGAAATCCGGAATAATGACTTGAAATTAAAGAGGTTTCGTGCTTAAATAGGAATTACATTAAGTAAAAGACAAACGGCAAATCAATTCAGGGAAAGAGACCTTTGACTGCAAGTCTCTTAAAGAGGAGCTTACCACTTTTATCACGATAGCCTACTGCAAAGGTAGGACGGCTCGTTTCCGTTATCGACGATCAAGAGAGGGTCAACTGACCTTGAAATTGGGTGGAACCGCGTTAAAGACGCCCCTAGTGTTCAATGGAGCACTAGGGGCTCTTTTATGTCTTGGCAAAAAATAAGGAGGATCATATAATGTCAGAGATCAATGTTAAGTTTCCAGATGGTGCTGTAAAACAATTTGTAGCTGGAACAACAACACAAGATATCGCAAAATCTATCAGCATCAGCTTAGCTAAGAAGTCTGTTGCAGGTGAATTTAACGGTAAATTAGTGGATTACAACGAACCTTTAAACGAAGATGGTGAGATCAAGATCATCACGAAAGATTCTGATGAAGGAATGAACGTGTTATGGCAAACAGCAGCTAATGTTTTAGCTAGTGCTTTGCATAGCCTTTATCCAGAAATGAAGTTTGGTCAAGGTGAGGCCTTAGACCATGGTTTCTTCTTTGATACAGATAATGCAGCTGGTCAAGTGGCTGAAGCTGATTTTGAAAAGATCGAACAAAAGATGCAAGCGATCATCAAGCAAAACTTACCGATCGAACGTGTTGAATATACAGAAGAAGAAGCTTTGCAATTAGTTGATGGTGATCAATACCAAACTGAATTAGTCAAAGAGATCGCTGCTGATAACGCTGGTAAAGTCGTAGCTCATAAATTGGGTGATTTCAATGACTTCTCATTTGGACCACAATTGGCTTCAACTGGTGCGATCAAAGTGTTCCAATTACTTTCAGTGGCTGGGGCTTACTGGAAAGGTGCTTCAAGCAACCCAATGTTACAACGTATCTATGGGACAGCTTTTTACAAGCAAAAAGACCTTGATGCTGAATTACAACGTCGAAAAGAAGCACGTGAACGTGACCACCGTGTGATCGGTAACAATTTAGATCTTTTCTTTGTTGATCCTAAAGTCGGTGCCGGTCTACCATACTGGATGCCAAATGGGGCTACGATCCGTCGTACGATCGAACGTTATATCATCGATAAAGAAGTTGCTCGTGGCTACGAACATGTTTACACACCAATTCTAGCTAATGTTGATCTTTACAAACAGTCTGGTCACTGGGATCACTACCGCGAAGATATGTTCCCACCAATGGACATGGGTGATGGCGAATTACTTGAATTGCGTCCGATGAACTGCCCATCTCATATTCAAGTTTACAACCACCATATTCGTTCATACCGTGATCTTCCATTACGGATCGCTGAACTAGGGATGATGCACCGGTATGAAAAATCAGGTGCTTTGACAGGTCTTTCGCGGGTACGTGAAATGACATTAAATGATGGTCATACTTTCGTAGCTCCAGATCAGATCGAAGAAGAATTCAAGCGGACACTTCAATTGATGGTCGATGTTTACCATGACTTTGACATCAAGGACTACCGTTTCCGTTTGAGCTACCGTGATCCTGAAAACACACATAAGTACTACGATGATGATGAAATGTGGGAAAAATCTCAACGGATGTTAAAAGCAGCTATGGATGATCTTGGCTTGGATTACTTTGAAGCTGAAGGTGAAGCTGCTTTCTACGGTCCTAAATTAGACGTTCAAACTAAGACTGCTCTTGGTGGAGAAGAAACACTTTCCACGATCCAATTGGACTTCTTGTTACCTGAACGTTTCGATCTCAAATATACTGGGGCTGATGGTGAAGAACACCGTCCAGTTATGATCCACCGTGGTATCGTATCAACGATGGAACGTTTCACAGCTTACTTGACAGAAATGTACAAGGGTGCTTTCCCAACATGGTTAGCTCCAAAGCAAGTTGAGATCATTCCAGTCAAGAATGAGCTTCACATGGATTATGCACGTCAATTGAGCTCAAAATTGGGAGCACATCAGATCCGTGTAAGTATCGATGATCGTAACGAAAAGATGGGTTACAAGATCCGTCAAGCTCAAGTGATGAAGACGCCATATACTTTAGTTGTTGGTGACCAAGAAGTGGCTGACGGTACAGTGACTGTTCGTAAATACGGCAGTGAAAAGACTGAAACAATGACCCAAGATGAATTTAGAAACCTTATCTTACACGACATTGAAACTTACAGCCGTAAAGAAGATTAATATAATCAACTTAGCAATATAGAAAAAGCGAGTGATCAGATCTAGGGTCGCTCGCTTTTTCTATATTTTATTGGTGTTGGTCGTGCCATTTGTATAGAGTCAGTTGTTCATCTTGAGAGCTCCCGATCTTGTGACCATTTTCGTAAAATTCTAGTTCGATATCTTTTTGATCATAGCGATGCAAAAATGACTTTCCTAGTTCAGCAACTTTTTTAGCGATCACGTCTTTTTCATGGTTTGGTGTAGCATTAAAACCATTTACAGCGGTCACTTTCAATTCATCATCACCGTCAAACGTCACTTTTTTGATCATCGTGCTCCAGGCAAATTCTGTCTGTCCGGCTCTAGCGTATTGTGCAGCTTGTTTGAAATAATCCTTAAAAGCAGTATTGATATTTTGGCGTTTTGTTTTAGTCGTAGCTTTTTTATGACGCTATTTTTGGCACTGATCACAGACTTATCGCTGACATTTTCTAAAGTATCTTTTTTGAAGACTAAGGATACACTAGAGGTGTCTTTTACTGGATACGTCCAGATATTATCTTCATATTTATCATGTACTGGTTTACCTAAAATATCGATCACTTGGCGCTTATTCATCCCCAATTTGATCTGCTTGAAATTTTTTGTATTATTGGTCGTAGCAGCCTGTATCGTTTGGAGTTTTGGTTGGGATGTAAATGATCCGACAAGTCCGATACTTAAGCAAGTAAGACTAAGTACGAGTCCATTTTTAAATTTCATGTCGTTCACCTCTAATGTCTATCTTATTCTTCTTACTTCAAAGTATCAAAGATTTTTACCTATATTTTGTCATATTAGCCAAAACAAATAAGTGTTCAGGTTAATTAAGTGAACTTGCCCCAATATTTTGTCGATTTAGCCATTTTTATGCAGAGACAAAAAAGAAGTGGTAGCATTTATTTAAGTGTTGGTGGAAAACATTGAAATGGGGATCGTAATATGCAAAAGGTAGTTAGTTATTTTAGATTATTATTTCAAACGTATAAGATGTTTTTCAAAGCAACTTTATTGGTTGCGTTAACTGTGGTTATTTTGACACCATTAGAAGCTTTGGCGCCTGTGTTGGCAGTACGAGCTGGTCAACAATTAGTAGATCTATTGAACGAACAGCGACCGTATATGTACTTCTTTGTATTATGAGCATTTGCAACTTTGATCAGCCAAGTTTTACCAGTTGTTGGGACTAATTTTCAAGGAATGTTGACGGATAAATTGACCGGCTTTATCAAATTATCGATGATGCGCAAGTCGCAACAGTTACACTCATTGGAATTATTTGACGATAGTGATTTTTTTGATGATCTAGAAGTTCTAAATGAAGGTGCTAGCTGGCGCCCAGTCAACTTGATCGTCTTTGGAGTTTCGATCTTACGTGAAAGTATAATATTGTGGGGGATGTTACTTTTATTAGGCAAATATAATATCTGGTTAGCTTTGTTGCTCGTAGCTGTTTTGATCCCCCAAATATTAGTTGCTTATCGGATCCAACAAGAGGCGTTTGAAACGATGGTGACTCGGAGTGAACAAGCACGTAAATTAAATTATTTGAGCTCTTTGCTCTTGGAAAGAACTGATGCCAAAGAAGTTCGATTATTTGAGATGTTTTCAGCTGTGATCGCACGTTATCAAAAATTATTTACGCTTGCGCAAAAAAATGTTGATCAGTTCCGCCGAAAACAGATGCTATTAGCATTGATCTTTTTAACAAAGATCTAGTCCGTATCGAAAAAGAATGGGTAGATCAACGAACAAAAGGTGAGAAACCAACTAGATTACTTGATATATTTCCCAAAATAAAATATGATCCTAGTGAAGTTGTAAAAAAGGATGATTTTGTTGATCCTTATATCGGCAAATACTATGATAATGCAGCTGAAGTATTTACTATGGGTATTCAAGGGATTTTTGAGACATCTGAACTATATGTGAATAAATGGGATAAAGAAAATAATAAATATCTTAAGAAAAGTATAGTTGATGATCCAGAGTACTTAAATCTAATCATTGGCTTAATTTTGAAGGGATGAGTGCTATGAAAAAAGTGTACACAGATTATGAAGTATGGAAAATGCTGGAATATTTTTCTGACGTTCTAATACCTAAATACGAGAAGCAATTCAATCATTCTTTAGAAGGAGTTCATTTTTGGGATCCTCTCTATATTGAACAGTATCCAGAAGAAGTGGAAGCTGCAATCACTAGGGTAGAAACAGCAATTAAAGAAAATAAAATTTTACTTGATGAAGATGGAGAACCACTAGGGCCTCATATGAAAGGGCTAATTTATTGATGTTTAGCATTCAGCGCAAGTTGAGTGCTTTTTATTTTGTCTTTTTGCGATCGCAGACGTTAAAGAACGGTCGTTAAAAAATAAAACTGTATATGGATGACTAGGTGCGCGTGCTTGGAAGCTTTGCTTGTGGGTGGGCGCTTTTATTATGCCTAGCTCGTGTGTATGTAGTTATTTTGGCGATTGCTGCGGGGTATGATATGATTGACGCAGGTTCGACTAAAAATATCATGAATCGAGGTATGCTTGAATGGTTAAAAAATACAAAATATTCGTAGGTGACGTTGAATTTTCGTATACAAGCAAAGAATTAACTGATTGGCGCAATCATACTTTAGATGAAAGAAGCGAATTGATTGATTTTGTTGCACGAATGGCAGATGAATATGGAGAAGATGCCTGTTTCCATTTTGACGACCCAGAGGAACTATACTGGCCAAAGCTTACTCCCGAAGAGCGGGAAAATGTCAGAAAGGCTATCGAGCCCCACATTATCAAAGTCAAGTAGTTATGTTAGCATTCAGCGCAAACGGTGAATGCTATCAAAAAAAGAACAGTATGGGATATTAATTATGAAAATTACAAAGATGGTTATCTCACCATCTATTCTACAGGAATAATGAAGTTGTAAAAAAAGATGATTTTATTAGTCCATATATTGGTAAATATTATAGTAATGCAACTGAAGTGCTTACCATGGGATTGGAAAGTATATTTGAACCAAATGGGGGAGCACCATACAAGAGAAAAATAAATGGAGAGTACGTTTATAAAAAGATAACTGATGATTTAGAGTATTTAAATTTGATTCTCGGCTTGATTTTGAAAGGGTGAAAAGTTATGGAAATAAGGGATGTGAGTGCGGTGTTGAAAAGAATGTCATACTTCACGGATATCCTAGTGCCAGAGTATGAAAAGAAATTCAACACTTCTTTAGAAAATATTTATTTTTGGGATCCATTCAATATTGAAGAATATCCTGAGGAAGTAGAAACTGCGATTTCTAAGCTGGAAAAAGCAATCGCAGATAATCGAGATTTTCTTGAAGAAGATAATGAAGAAATAGGTGAAAAATTACGAGTTCCTGAAAGCAATGTGATTTATTGATTGATTTTAGCATTCAGCGCTGTAAGTTGGATGCTTTTTATTTTGTCTTTTTGCGATCGCAGACGTTAAAGAACGATCGTTAAAAAATAAAACTGTATAAAAGTGGGATCGAGTGGTACGATATAAGCTTTGAGAGTAGTGCATGTCGTATTTGTCGGCGAGCTGCTTCTGGTGGGCCGTATCGTCTTGATCGAGCTGTTGTAGGATATAACATGTATCCGTTTCACCCTAATTGCTTATGTTCGATCATGCCGGCTGAAGAACGAAACTCTAGTGTTAAGACTGATAACATCTTGAAAAAGTTGTTGTTCGGTGGTAAGGATAAAGAAGATAGTGATAATAATGAATTAAGGTTGAGTAAGAAATATATAGACGATTTGATGAAAGGTATTGATTTAAAAACGGCAACACCTGATGATATAATCAAGTTGGGTAAAGCATTTAACTATCGCTATAATATGTCTGATAATATCGGGAACAAGGAAAAATTGAAAGAGATGTTTGCCAATCACCGTGAAATGGGTGGTGTCGTACCTAATAACAGGTGGGCTAAAGGATCTAACAAAGCTATCCGAAAACAGTTAGAAGAAGCATTTTCATATTATCCTAAAGATTGGGCTGATACGTTAAATGGTTCTGGCAGGCAAATGCTTGCTAGAAAACATCCAAAAAGAGGTTTCTTCAGTGAAGGTGCAGCGAAAGCAAGTGGAAGAGAATATGATGTCAAATACGATAACTATTTAGATGGATATTTGACGATAGTTTCTACTGGTGTAAGAAAAACGACACCGTATCATGAAATTGGCCATATGGTTGAGTTTTTTAATAAAAATCTAGTACGTATCGAAAAAGAATGGGTAGATCAACGAACAAAAGATGAGAAACCAACAAGATTGCTTGATATATTTCCCAATCTTCCTTATGGACCATATGAAGTTGTGAAAAAAGATAATTTTATAGATCCATATATTGGTAAATATTACGATGACGCAGCTGAAGTATTTATTATGGGTATTCAAAGGACTCTTTGAGTCATCTGAACCATATCGAAAGAAATGGGACATAAAAAATCATAAATATACAGAAAAAAGCATAGTTGATGATTCAGAATATTTGAATCTGATTATCGGTTTGATTTTGAAAGGGTGATTATTTTTGAGTGGATCTAGTGAAAAAAAAGATGTATTGTGTAAACAAGTAACTCTTATTATAAAAAAATACAGAGAGAAGTTTGGTGAAGGCAGTTTAGATCGTTGTATCGAATTCATGCTAGATTCAATATTACCTGTAAACTCTGATGAAACTTTGGAAAATTGTATTTTAGAACTTCAACATGCAATCAAAGTTGAAAAAAAACTTGAACAAGTTCCCAAAGATATCTTTGATAAAATTAGATTTTAGCATTCAGCGCAAGTTGAGTGCTTTTTATTTTGTCTTTTTGCGATCGCAGACGTTAAAGAACGATCGTTAAAAAATAAAACTGTATAAAAGTGGGATCGAGTGGTACGATATAAGCTTTGAGAGTAGTGCATGTCGTATTTGTCGGCGAGCTGCTTCTGGTGGGCCGTATCGTCTTGATCGAGCTGTTGTAGGATATAACATGTATCCGTTTCACCCTAATTGCTTATGTTCGATCATGCCGGCTGAAGAACGAAACTCTAGTGTTAAGACTGATAACATCTTGAAAAAGTTGTTGTTCGGTGGTAAGGATAAAGAAGATAGTGATAATAATGAATTAATGTTGAGTAAGCAATATATAGATGATTTGATGAAAGATATTAATTTAAAAACAGCAACACCTGATGATATAATCAAGTTGGGTAAGGCATTTAACTATCGCTATGACGTAGCTGGAAATATCGGCAACAAGGAAAAACTGAAAGAAATGTTTGCTAATCATCGTGAAATGGGCGGTGTTGTACCTAATAACAGATGGGCTAAAGGCTCTAATAGGGATATCCGACAGCAATTAGAAGAAGCTTTTTCGTATTACCCTAAAGAGTGGTCTGATATGTTGATTGGTTCTGGTAGGCAAATGCTTGCTAGAAAACATCCAAAAAGAGGCTTCTTTAGTGAAGGTGCAGCAAAAGTAAATGGGAGAGAATATGATACAAAATACGATAATTATCGAGATGGGTATCTGACTATTACAGCCACTGGTGTGAGAAAAACAACACCGTATCATGAAATTGGGCACATGGTAGAGTTTTTTAACAAGAATCTAGTACGTATCGAAAAAGAATGGGTAGATCAACGAACAAAAGGTGAGAAACCAACTAGATTACTTGATATTGGTAAATATTATGATAATGCTGCAGAAGTCTTTACTATGGGATTAGAAAGTATATTTGAACCAGGTATGGGACAAGTTCAAAAACGTAACAAGAATGGAGATAAAGTTTATAAAAAGATAACTGATGATCCAGAGTATTTAAACTTGATTCTCGGCCTGCTTTTGAAGGGATGAAGGTTATGAAAAAAGAAGATATAGATAGGGTATGGGAAAGAATGTCATATTTTACCAATGTTCTAAAACCAAAATATGAGAAGCGATTCAATCATTCTTTGGAAGGTGTGTGCTTTTGGGATCCTCTTCACATTGAACAGTATCCTGAAGAGGTGGAAGCGGCAATTACTGAGTTAGAGACAGCAATCAAAGAAAATAAAGACATCTTTGAAGAAGAGGAAGAGATAGATGAAAAATTGAGAGTTCCTAAAAATATGATAATTTATTGAATTAATTTAGCATTCAGCGTAAGTTGGATGCTTTTTATTTTGTCTTTTTGCGATCGCAGACGTTAAAGAACGGTCGTTAAAAAATAAAACTGTATATGGATGACCAGATGCGTGTGCTTGGAAGCTTTGCTTGTGAGTGGGCGCTTTTATCATGCCTAGATCATGTGTATGTAGTTATGATATTTTGGCGATTATTGCGGGGTATGATATGATTGATGCAGATTCGACTAAAAATATAATGAATCGAGGTATGCTTGAATGGTTAAAAAATACAAAATATTCGCCGGTGACGTAGAATTTTCTTACACTGGAAAGGAACTAACTAATTGGCATAATCTTACAGGTGAAGAACAAAATGAATTAAGTGAGTTTGTTTCACGAATGGAAGATAATCCAAATCGAGAAGATGCTTGTTTTTATTTTGACGACCCAGAAGAACTATACTGGCCCAAGCTTACTCCCGAAGAGCGGGAAAATGTCAGAAAGGCTATCGAGCCACATATTATCAAAGTTAAGTAGTTATGTTAGCATTCAGCGCAAACGGTGAATGCTATCAAAAAAGGAACAGTATGGGATATTAATCATGAAAATTACAAAGATGGTTATCTCACCATCTATTCTACAGGAATAAAGAGATAATATAACTTGGTGGGGAAAAGCCTATATTTCGGACTTTTGATGAAGGACGTCCTACTTAAAATAAGGTAAAATAACATGGTTGTTTGCCAAATGTTTGCCAAAAAGACTCAATATGAAGAAATTCAATTTGAAGTGAACCCATAAAGTTGGACACTCTATTTAGACTATATTTCTTAAGGCAA
>ERZ778518.769-NODE-769-length-27531-cov-9.728163_pt1 | contig 27531 bp, 26 predicted proteins | sample MGYA00510340_ERZ778518 | MGnify/ENA primary metagenome ERZ778518 (study PRJEB29527, sample SAMN07138967) | mouse gut metagenome | material: feces | host: mouse | place: China:Nanjing | collected 2016-01-25 ...
ACCAGAAGGACTGTCCGTGAAGAAAAACAGCCCCGCTCCATGATAATTTCCCACGCGGCGGAAAACCTCTAACAGTGAAATTGGAGGGAATACACTTCTTCCATCCCTGGAAGCAGGAAATACACGAAATCCACCGAATGTTTCCTTTCTTGGAAGGGAAAGCAGGAAAATTTGTCTCAAATATGGAAATACCCATCCATATTTTTATACTGTCAGTATGAAAATCCTTTGAATAAAGCTCTATTTTAGAGCTGAAAGGGCTGAACTGTTACATGTATGTTGTCGATTTTTGTATAGGGAATTGCCTAATGTCGTTTCATGTGATAGAATTGTGATAGTTTATGTGGGATTTATTTGTATGGAATTTGATGGAGGAGAAGAATGAGAAAAATTTTAAAAAGTATGGCGCTTCTTTTTTTCCTGTGTTGGATGTCCAGCATAGCGGTTTTTGCAACTCAGGGAAAAATCGATAAAGTTCAGGAAGACATAGAAGGTCTGGAAGAGCAGAAGGAGAAAGCAAAGGAGGAAGCCGCCAATTTATCTAATGAAGCCAATAGCCTGGAAGGAGATTTGAAGGAATTTAATAATAGTCTGGCCGCTGTGATAACAGAATTGAATGAGACAGAAGAGCAGTTAAACAGCACCAGGGATAGCCTGGAAGTAACCAGGAATGATTTGGAGACGGCAAAGAAGAAGGAAAAAGAGCAGTATGCCGCTATGAAAAAGCGCATTCAGTTCATGTATGAGATGGACACAGAGGGAATGCTGGAAGTGCTGTTAAGTGCGGAAAACTTTGCAGATTTTTTGAGTAAAGGGGAATATATTGTAAGTATTCACAATTATGATCGGGAAATGCTAGAGGAATACCGGGCAACCAAAAATGAGATTGCATCCAAAGAGCAAAAGCTGGAGGAGGATGAGAGGCTGCTGGCAGATTTACAAGAACAGCAGGAAGGGAAAAAGCAGGAGCTGGCAGTTTTGGTGGATAGTACTTCGGAAAAACTAGGCGCAGCAAAAAAGCAACTGGCCAGCGCTCAGGCAGATGTAGCGTCATATGAAGCGGAAATTGAACGGCAGAAGGCATATGAAGCGGAATTGGAAAAACAGAAGGCAGCAGAAGATGCTAAGCGAATGGAGGAAATCAAACGGCAGGAGGCTGAGATGCAGCAAAATGCCAAGAAAAAGGACAGCGTTGGAGGAACTGGAGAATCTGCAGGAACCGGGAATTCTGGAGAAGGCTCTAACAATAGCAGCTCTGGCGGAGGCTCTAACAGCAGCAGTTCCGATTTGGCAATGCTGGCTGCTATTATTCAGTGTGAAGCAGGTGGAGAAAGCTACGAAGGAAAGCTGGCAGTAGGAAGTGTAGTGATGAACCGGGTGAGAAGCTCTCATTTTCCAAATACAGTAGCAGGAGTGATTTATCAGGGAGGACAGTTTTCTCCAGTAGCAAGCGGGCGGTTTGCCTCTGTGCTGGCAGCAGGAGCCAATCAAAGCTGTACTCAGGCAGCAGGGGAAGTGTTAGGTGGTAATATTACCATAAGCTGTCTTTATTTTCGAAAAAATGATGGTTCTATCCCAGGCACTGTCATAGGGAATCATGTTTTTTATTAATACATAGCGAAAATCCCTTTGAAAAAGGAAAGGTTAGTTTTTGTTTAATTTCTACAAAAACTAACCTTTTTTTCTAGGAAAAATACCGGAAAGAATGATAAAAATATAACAAAGATAGACAAAAAAGGGGGGATATGGACAGGGGAAGATAATTCTTGCAATTTAAAAGGAAATGTGCTAGGATATTTTTATCGACAGATGAAAACATGGGGAAAATGGGAATTATCAGAAGTTTTTTGCAGGCATGGCAGCACAGAAGATGCCAGCGCCCTGTTTTCCTTTTTTTTGGCAGAAGATTGTTAAAAAAATAACAGGCGTTTTAGTGATTTTGTCAAAAAGGTTTTCACGATACATAATATAAAAAAGGAGACGAAGAAAATGGCAAAGAAAGTTGTTTTGGCAGGCGCATGCCGTACTGCAATCGGAACTATGGGAGGGGCTTTAAGCACAACTCCAGCACCAGTGTTAGGATCTATCGTAATTAAGGAAGCATTAAGCAGAGCAGGTGTTCCGGCTGATCAGGTTGACCATGTATATATGGGATGTGTTATCCAGGCTGGTTTAGGACAGAACGTAGCACGTCAGGCATCCATCAAGGCTGGTTTACCAATTGAAACTCCAGCAGTTACTGTAAATGTAGTTTGCGGTTCTGGTCTGAATTGCGTAAATATGGCTGCTCAGATGATTCAGGCAGGCGATGCTGATATCGTGGTAGCAGGCGGTATGGAAAACATGTCTATGGCTCCTTATGCTGCTATGCAGGGACGTTACGGATATAGAATGAACAACGCTACATTGGTAGATACCATGGTGAATGACGCATTGTGGGATGCATTTAACCAGTATCATATGGGAATCACTGCTGAAAACGTAGCAGAGCAGTGGGGACTGACCAGAGAGCAGTTGGATGAGTTTGCAGCAAATTCACAGCAGAAATGTGAAAAAGCAATCAATGATGGCAAATTCAAAGATGAAATCGTTCCAGTAGAAGTAAAACAGAAAAAGAACACTGTAGTTGTAGATACAGACGAAGGACCACGTCCTGGCACAACAAAAGAAAGCATTTCTAAATTACGTCCTGCTTTCAAGCCAGACGGAATCGTTACAGCAGCAAATGCTTCCGGAATCAATGATGGCGCAGCAGCAATCGTTGTTATGAGCGAAGAAAAGGCAAAAGAATTAGGCGTTACTCCAATGGCAACCTTCGTAGCAGGAGCGCTTGGCGGAGTTGACCCATCCATCATGGGTGTTGGACCAGTTGCTTCCACAAAGAAAGTATTTGAAAAAACAGGATTAACCATTGATGATATGGATTTGGTAGAGGCAAACGAAGCATTTGCAGCTCAGTCTCTGGCAGTAGCTCATGATTTGAACTTTGATATGAGCAAAGTAAATGTAAACGGCGGTGCAATTGCACTCGGACACCCAGTAGGAGCCAGCGGATGCCGTATCCTTGTTACCTTACTGCATGAGATGGTAAGAAGTGATGCTAAGAAGGGTCTTGCAACACTTTGCATCGGCGGTGGTATGGGATGCTCTACCATCGTAGAAAGAGATTAATAAATATAGAATAATTTAAGGAGGTTTATCATGAAAGTTGGCGTTATTGGAGCAGGAACCATGGGTTCTGGAATTGCACAAGCATTTGCACAGACAGAAGGATATGAAGTATGTCTCTGTGATATTAATGATGAATTTGCAGCAAATGGTAAAAAGAAAATTGCAAAAGGATTTGAGAAGAGAGTTGCAAAAGGTAAAATGGACCAGGCAGCAGCAGATGCAATCCTTGGAAAAATTACTACAGGTACAAAAGAGATCTGTGGTGATTGCGATTTAATCGTAGAAGCAGCATTGGAAGTAATGGATATTAAGAAACAGACCTTCAAAGAGCTGCAGGATATTGTAAAGAAAGATTGTATGTTTGCAACTAACACATCTTCCCTTTCTATTACAGAAATTGGTGCAGGACTTGACAGACCAGTCATCGGTATGCATTTCTTTAACCCGGCTCCTGTTATGAAGCTGATTGAGGTTATCAAAGGTGAAAATACACCAGATGAAATGAAAGATAAGATCGTTGAGATTTCCAAAGAAATTGGAAAAACTCCTGTAGAAGTAAATGAAGCAGCAGGATTTGTTGTAAACAGAATCTTAATCCCGATGATCAATGAAGCAGTTGGTATCTATGCAGATGGTGTAGCTTCTGTAGAGGGTATTGATACTGCTATGAAGTTAGGTGCAAATCATCCAATGGGACCTTTGGCTTTGGGAGATTTAGTTGGACTTGATATTTGTCTTGCAATAATGAATGTATTATATGATGAGACAGGTGATCCAAAATACCGTCCACATCCATTGTTAAAGAAAATGGTACGTGCAGGTAAGCTGGGACAGAAGACCGGAATCGGTTTCTATGATTACAGCAAATAATACATAGTCACAAAGTATGTTCAGGCAGCTAAGGTCTGCTTCGCCTGGATGATAGGGAGCTGCTGTAAGAAGGAAAATACGCAGGTGTTTCATAATGGAAAACAATTGTTTGCATATTTGATCTTTGATACGGCAGCTCTGTTTCAAATAATAAAAGAAAGTTTGGAGGAAAAGTATCATGGATTTTTCTTTAGATAAAAAACATGAAATGGCCAGAACTCTTTTCAGAGAGTTTGCTGAAAACGAAGTAAAGCCTCTTGCTCAGGAAGTTGACGAGACAGAAAAATTCCCAAGAGGAACCGTAGAAAAAATGCAGAAAATAGGATTTATGGGTATTCCAATTCCGAAGGAGTACGGCGGACAGGGCTGCGATCCTCTTACCTATATTATGTGTGTGGAAGAGTTATCCAAAGTATGCGGCACCACAGGCGTGATTGTGTCTGCTCATACTTCTCTTTGCTGTGATCCTATTATGACATACGGGAATGAAGAGCAGAAACAGAAATATTTAACACCATTGGCAAAAGGTGAGAAGTTAGGCGCATTTGCATTGACTGAGCCAGGCGCTGGTACAGATGCACAGGGCTGCCAGACCAAAGCTGTTTTAGATGGCGATGAATGGGTACTGAATGGTTCAAAATGTTTCATCACTAACGGTAAAGAAGCTGATATCTATATCGTAATTGCAATCACAAGCGTTGTAGAAGATAGGAGAGGAAGAAAGAAAAAGAATTTCTCCACCTTTATTGTAGAAAAAGGAACACCGGGCTTCTCCTTTGGAACAAAGGAAAAGAAAATGGGTATTCGCGGATCTGCTACTTATGAATTGATTTTTGAAGATTGCAGAATTCCAAAAGAGAATTTGTTAGGACCAGAAGGCAAGGGCTTCCCAATCGCAATGCACACCTTAGATGGTGGACGTATCGGTATTGCAGCTCAGGCTCTTGGTATCGCTGAAGGCGCATTGAATGCAACAGTTGCTTATACAAAAGAAAGAAAACAGTTTGGACGTTCTATCTCTGCACAGCAGAATACACAGTTCCAGTTGGCAGATATGGCAGCTAAGATTGAAGCTGCTCAGCTTTTGGTTTACAAAGCAGCTATGGCAAAAGCAACTCAGAAGGTTTACTCTGTAGAAGCAGCAAAGGCAAAATTATTTGCAGCAGAGGTTGCTATGGATGTAACCACCAGATGCGTTCAGTTGTTCGGTGGATATGGATACATCAGAGAGTACGATGTAGAGCGCATGATGCGTGATGCTAAGATTACGGAGATTTACGAAGGAACTTCTGAAGTTCAGCGTATGGTAATTTCCGGCGCATTATTGAAATAGTCGCGATAGATCAAAGAAAAATAAATCATAAGGAGTGAATTACCGTGAAAATCGTTGTATGTATAAAACAGGTACCAGATACCAAAGGCGGAGTGAAATTTAATCCAGACGGTACGCTGGACAGAGGTGCAATGCTTACTATCATGAATCCGGACGATAAGGCTGGATTAGAAGCAGCCCTTAGATTAAAAGAACAATATGGCGCAGAAGTTACTGTACTTACGATGGGACTTCCCAAAGCAGATGAAGTGCTTCGTGAAGCAATGGCAATGGGCGCTGATAAAGGTATCCTTGTAACAGACAGAGTATTAGGAGGAGCAGATACATGGGCAACCTCCACTACGATTGCAGGAGCAATCAGAAATCTGGAATATGATTTAATTATTACTGGCCGTCAGGCAATTGATGGTGACACAGCACAGGTTGGACCACAGATTTCTGAACATTTAGATATTCCTGTAATTTCCTATGCACAGGAAATCAAGATTGACGGGGACTATGTAGTAGTTCAGCGTCAGTATGAAGATAGATATCATGAATTAAAGGCAAAAATGCCATGTTTGATTACCGCTCTTTCCGAGTTGAATGAGCCGCGTTATATGACACCAGGCGGAATCTTTGATGCTTATGACAAAGAAGTAACTGTATGGGGCAGAGCGGATCTGAAGGATGTAGACGATTCTGACCTTGGATTGAAAGGATCACCTACCAAGATCGCAAAAGCATCTGATAAGGTAAAGAAAGGTGCTGGAGAAAAAGTGGTTCCCGATACACCAGAAGATGCAGTTGCCTATATTACAGGTAAATTGAAAGAGAAACACGTAATCTAAAGAAAACTTTTAATAGCTCATAGAAGAATGAGTAAAAAGGGTTGCGAATATCCGTAAAAATAAGGAAAGTGGTGAAAATAATGGGTTTAGAAGCATATAAAGGAGTATATGTCTTTGCACAGCAGGTAGACAATGTATTAAGCGGAATTGCTTTTGAATTACTGGGCAAGGCAAAAGACTTGGCAAAAGATTTAGGCACAGATGTAACAGCAGTATTGGTTGGTTCTGGTGTAAAAGATTTGGCAGATCAGTTGGCAGAGTATGGCGCTGATAAGGTGATTGTTGTTGATGATCCAGAATTGAAGGAGTACAGAACCGAGCCATATACACATGCACTTGCATCTGTAATCAATGAATACAAACCAGAAATCATGTTGGTAGGCGCTACTGCAATTGGACGTGACCTTGGTCCTCGTGTATCTGCAAGAGTAAAAACAGGTTTGACTGCAGATTGTACGGTATTGGAAATCGGAGATTTCCCACTGAATCCTGTTCCAGGCAAAGAAAATGAGCAGAAACATAATCAGTTATTGATGACTCGTCCTGCATTCGGCGGCAATACCATTGCTACCATTGCTTGTCCAGATAACCGTCCTCAGATGGCAACTGTACGTCCTGGCGTTATGCAGAAGATTGAGCCGATTCAGGGTGCAAAAGCCAATGTTATTGAGTACAATCCTGGATTTACTGTTAACAACAAATATGTTGAAATTTTAAATATTGTAAAATCTGTAAAAGAAACAGAAGATATTATGGAAGCAAAGATTCTGGTTTCCGGTGGACGTGGCGTTGGAAGTGCAGAGAATTTCAAAATGCTTCAGGATTTGGCAGATGTAATTGGCGGAACCGTAAGCTGCTCTCGTGCAGTGGTTGAAAATGGATGGAAGCCAGTAGATTTACAGGTAGGTCAGACTGGTAAGACCGTTCGTCCGAATGTATACTTTGCAATTGGTATTTCTGGAGCAATTCAGCACGTAGCAGGTATGGAAGAGGCAGATATCATTATTGCAATCAACAAAGATGAAGACGCGCCAATCTTTGATGTAGCTGACTATGGCGTAGTTGGAGATTTACATAAAGTTGTTCCAGCTTTGACCGAAGCTTTAAAGGCTGAAATGGCAAAATAATGTTTTTGTAGTTTTGAAGCAATAGGAAGCACGGGTTGCGAGCCTCCTGTTGTTATGAGTCAAAAACCCCGCAAAGCTACGGGGTTTTGACCCTTGCGGCATTCGCCAAATATCCGCGCGAGCGCGGCTGCTTGGCTCATTGCTCGCAGGAATAAAGAGAAATGTGGTTTCCGGCGGTGAAAAATTCATTGCTGGAAACCACATTCTTTTTGGAAGAAATGCAAATTAATTGTATTTTTCCTTCTGGTTGTGTTATAATTTGAAGGGAAAAAATATCAAGTTAAATAATGATTAGGGTGTCAAAAGCACCTATTATTAAATAGAGAAAGGGAGATGAAAAATCTTATGAGCAAAAAACCTGCAGTATTAATGATTTTGGATGGATTTGGATTAAATGAAAAGCATGAGGCAAATGCAGTGTATGAAGCAAATACCCCTAACATCGACGGACTGATGAAGGATTATCCCTTCGTTCGAGGATATGCCAGCGGACTTTCAGTAGGCTTGCCAGATGGACAAATGGGCAATTCTGAAGTGGGGCATTTGAACATGGGTGCAGGAAGAATTGTATATCAGGAATTAACAAGAATCAGCAAGGAAATCGAAGATGGGGATTTCTTTAAAAATGAAGCATTGCTTAAGGGAATGAAAAATGTAAAAGACAACAATTCTGCTCTGCATTTATATGGACTGTTATCTGACGGTGGTGTACACAGTCATAATACCCATTTATATGGATTGTTGGAAATGGCTAGAAGAGAAGGAATTGAAAAAGTATATGTACATTGTTTTCTGGATGGCCGTGACACCTCTCCCACCTCTGGAAAAGGATTTATGGAAGCACTGGAAAGTAAAATGCAGGAAATCGGCGTTGGTCAGATTGCAACTGTGATGGGACGTTATTATGTGATGGACCGTGACAATCGTTGGGACAGAGTGGAAACTGCTTACAAAGCCCTTGCTTATGGGGAAGGAAAACGTGTAGCAAATGCAGTGGAAGCGGTTGGGGCATCCTACGCAGAAGATGTGACAGATGAATTTGTAGTTCCTACTGTAGTAGAAAAGGATGGTCAGCCAGTTGCTACAATTAACGATAAGGATAGCATTATTTTCTTTAATTTCCGTCCAGACCGTGCAAGAGAGATTACAAGAACCTTCTGTATGGAGGAGTTTGATGGCTTTGACCGGGGAGCTAGAAAAGATGTAACTTATATTTGCTTTACGGAATATGATGTGACAATTCCAAATAAAACAGTGGCATTCCATAAAGTGGAACTGGCCAATACTTTTGGACAATTTTTGGCAGACCATGGCAAGACTCAGGCAAGGATTGCGGAGACAGAAAAATATGCCCATGTTACCTTCTTCTTTAATGGTGGTGTCGAGGAGCCAAATCAGGGAGAAGACAGAATTCTTGTGAATTCTCCCAAGGTGGCAACCTATGACTTAAAACCAGAAATGAGTGCTTATGAAGTTTGTGATAAATTAGTAGAGGCAATCAAGTCAGACAAATATGATGTGATTATTATTAATTTTGCGAATCCAGACATGGTAGGACATACTGGTGTAGAAGCAGCAGCAATCAAGGCAGTAGAGGCAGTGGATACTTGTGTCGGCAAAGCTGTTGCAGCACTGAAGGAAGTGGACGGCACGATGTTCCTCTGTGCAGATCATGGAAATGCAGAGCAGTTGGTTGATTATGATACGGGCGAAAGCTTTACCGCTCATACAATTAATCCAGTGCCATTTATCTTGATTAATTATGATGACAGCTATACCTTGCGGGAGGGTGGTTGTTTGGCAGATATTGCGCCTACTTTAATTGAGATTATGGGCATGGAGCAGCCAGAAGAAATGACAGGGAAGTCCTTGTTGGTAAAACGATAAATAGGTAGATGAAAGGCTATCACACAAGAAGAGAGAATTTCGCCTTTGGTGAATGATCTTCCTGTTGTGATAGCCTTTTTGGTGTCTCATTTTATCTGAAATCAATAAAATGAGGGTAGTTGTCAAAATTTTTTTTGTCATTCATATATTTTTGGATAGAACTACGGAAAGAATCTTCCAATTCAATAAAATTACAACGGTACGCATATTGGTCATGTTCCATTGCAGAAAAGTGTAGGATTTTTAATGTGACCAAAAATCCGGGCATAGATCCCAGCGTAAGGCAGGCGTGGAATTGGTATTGTGGCGGAAGGATACTCTCAGAAATAAATCCAACGCCATGCTCAGAAATATGAGTTAGCACAAGAGGGAGTTCCAAATGATGGATGCCGGAAGCATCCTGTCTGTAAAGATCACAGATTTGAAGATGAACTTCGTTGGGAATTCGTTGGCTTCTACGTTTTTCCAGCATGGTTGTTTAACCTCCTTTATAAAGTTTTTATAGTATTTTGGTACTAGTTTATCATGAGATTTGGAAGATGGCAAGTGGTTTTCTCATGATTAATCATTGACGAACAGAAAGAGCCTGTATTATAATAAACCCGGATATTGGAATGGAAGTTAAGAATGGAGGACATAATGAGTATTCAGGAATTTAAACCAGTAAAAGAAGGAAAGATACGTGAAGTCTATGATAATGGGGATAGTCTCATTCTTGTAGCTACAGACAGAATTTCAGCTTTTGACGTTATTTTAAAAAACAAAATCACACAAAAAGGTGCAATACTGACACAAATGTCCAAATTTTGGTTTGATTTTACCAAAGATATTGTGCCAAACCATATGCTTTCTACGAAAGTGACAGATATGCCTGAATTTTTCCATAAGGAAGAGTTTGTTGGAAAGAGCATGAAGTGTAAAAAGCTGGATATGCTTCCAGTGGAATGCATTGTGCGGGGATATATTACAGGAAGCGGCTGGGAGAGCTATCAAAAGGATGGAACTGTTTGTGGAATTAAGCTTCCAGAAGGATTGAAAGAATCTGCTCAACTGCCAGAGCCGATTTATACCCCCACCACCAAAGCAGAGTTGGGGCTTCATGATGAACATATTACGTTTGAAGATAGTGTGGAGATTTTGGAGAAGCTTCATCCAGGGAAGGGTGAAGATTATGCAAGACAAATTCAGGATTGTACCATTAATTTATATAAAAAATGTGCAGAGTATGCCTTGAGCAAAGGAATTATTATCGCTGATACCAAGTTTGAGTTTGGACTGGATGAAAATGGGAATGTAGTTCTGGGAGATGAAATGCTGACGCCAGACAGCTCCAGATTTTGGCCTTTGGAAGGATATGAAGCTGGAAAATCTCAGCCTTCCTTTGACAAGCAGTTTGTTAGGGATTGGTTAAAACAGAATCCAGATAGTGACTATTTACTGCCAGAGGAAGTGGTAACAAAGACTGTAGATAAATATAAAGAAGCATATGAGCTTCTGACTGGAGAAAAATTTGCATAGGGGAAAATTGATTGCCTAAGGAACGAAAGTCTCGATGTCGTTGTCGGTTATGCACAAGTGCAAGGAAGGAGAAAACATCTTATGTCAACAGACAGATACAATAGCCCATTATCAGAACGGTATGCCAGCAAAGAAATGCAGTATATTTTTTCCCCGGATATGAAATTTCGTACCTGGAGGAAACTGTGGATTGCCCTTGCAGAAACAGAAATGGAGCTGGGCTTAAGTGAAAATGGAAAGCCAGTCATTACACAGGAGCAGATTGATGAACTGAAAAGTCATGTAGAAGACATTAACTATGAGGTGGCAAAAGAGCGGGAAAAATTAGTCAGGCACGATGTGATGAGTCATGTGTATGCCTATGGGCAGCAATGTCCTAAAGCGGCTGGGATCATCCATTTGGGCGCAACCTCCTGTTATGTGGGAGACAATACAGATATTATTGTTATGCAGGAAGCTTTAAAGCTGGTACATGGAAAATTAGTGAATGTTATTGCTGAGCTTGCAAAGTTTGCGGATACCTATAAAGGGCTGCCGACCCTTGCATTTACCCATTTTCAGCCTGCACAGCCCACTACGGTAGGAAAGCGGGCTACGTTATGGCTACAGGAATTTTTGCTGGATCTGGAAGATTTGGAATACGTGATGGGAAGCTTAAAATTGTTGGGTTCCAAGGGAACAACCGGAACTCAGGCAAGTTTCCAGGAATTATTTGCAGGGGATCAGGAAACTATTGATAAAATCGATCCGATGATTGCACAAAAAATGGGCTTTGCAGAATGTTATGCAGTGTCCGGTCAGACTTATTCCCGAAAGGTAGATACCAGAGTACTCAATGTCCTTGCAGGAATTGCAGCTAGCGCCCACAAGATGTCTAATGATATCCGTCTGCTGCAGCATTTGAAAGAGGTGGAGGAGCCTTTTGAGAAGAATCAAATTGGGTCTTCTGCGATGGCATATAAACGGAATCCTATGCGGAGTGAAAGGATCGCTTCTCTGGCCCGTTATGTGATGGTGGATGCGTTAAATCCTGCTATTACATCCGCCACCCAGTGGTTTGAGCGGACCTTAGATGATTCTGCCAATAAGAGGTTGTCCATCCCAGAAGGTTTTCTTGCGGTGGACGGAATTCTGGATTTGTGCCTGAATGTGGTGGATGGACTGGTTGTATATGATAAAGTAATTCACAGACATATGATGGCAGAGCTTCCATTTATGGCAACGGAAAATATTATGATGGATGCGGTGAAAAATGGTGGTAACCGTCAGGAGATGCATGAGAAAATCCGTCAGCTTTCTATGGAAGCAGGCAAGCATGTGAAAGAAGAAGGAAAAGAAAATAATCTCTTGGAGTTGATTGCGAAAGATCCAGCATTTAATCTGACACTGGAGGAACTGGAGCGTTCTATGGAACCTTCCAAATATGTGGGACGGGCTCCTCTTCAGGTGGAAAAATTCCTGGCTCAGGCAGTGCAGCCGGTTTTGGAAGAGAATAAAGAAATTTTAGGTATGACAGCAGAGATTAATGTATAAGCGCTGTAACGTTTGAGATTCCCAAGGATGATAGGGAAAAAGTTTGGTATACAAAAAGTAATGCTCTAAGAACAAAGGGAAATGCGTGGAAAAAGGCGGTTTCCCTTTGTTTTGCGGTATTTTCAAAGATTAAATTTTTGCTTAAAATTTTAATTGATTAGAGGAAAAATGTATGTGTAAAAACAATTATTGAGAGCCGCCTTGCAGATGACGATAAGAAAGGGGATTTGTTGTTTTATGCAATCGAAAGGAAAGCGTGAAAACAGCAAGACTGATGTATGGTTAAGAATTTAAATTTAATGCTTTTGTATCGAATTCCGCATAATTAGCGAATTTCCTGTAAATACTGTAAACAGGAAAACTCTGTTATGGAAAAAGGAAGGAGAACAGCTATGAGCTTTTGTTTAAAAATTACGAATATCCATGCAAGGGAAATCTTAGATTCCAGAGGAAACCCTACGGTGGAAGCAGATGTGACAGTGGAAGCCACAAGCAATGGGAAAAAGACTACTGGCCGGGCCGCAGTGCCGTCAGGAGCTTCTACTGGGCAATTTGAAGCGGTAGAATTAAGGGACGGAGAACCTAGATATTTTGGGCTGGGCGTACAAAATGCAGTGAAACATGTAAATGACAAAATTGCCAAAGTATTGATTGGTAAAAATGCATTGAATCAGGTGGAAATCGATCGTATCCTAATTGCTGAAGATGGGACAGATGATAAAATTAATCTAGGTGCCAATGCCATGCTGAGTGTATCTTTAGCAGTGGCAAGGGCAGCGGCAAAGGCCATGGAGCTGCCGCTTTATCAATATTTGGGTGGCGCCAATGCCAAGAGGATGCCCGTTCCAATGATGAATATTTTAAATGGAGGCCGCCATGCAGATAATACAGTAGATTTTCAGGAATTTATGATTATGCCAGTAGGAGCCAAGAGCTATCAGGAAGGGCTGCGTATGTGTGCAGAGGTATACCACAACCTGAAAAAAATCTGTGAAAAGGAAGGACTTTCTACTGCAGTGGGCGATGAGGGCGGTTTTGCGCCGGATTTACCGGATACTATCTCCGTGTTGGAGTTAATTACAAAAGCGGTGAAAGCCTCTGGGTATGTACCAGGAGAGGATTTTAAGATTGCATTGGATGCAGCAGCCAGTGAGCTTTACGACGAAAAAACAGGCTTGTATCATTTTCCAGGAGAATCTAAGATCAAAGGAGAAAAGGTTGCCCGCAATACCAGTGAGATGATTGAGTATTATACAGATTTAATTGAAAAATTTCCAATTATTTCTATTGAAGATGGTTTGGATGAGGAAGACTGGGATGGATGGCAGGCGATGACTGAACAGTTGGGTGATCGAATTCAGCTTGTTGGAGATGACCTGTTTGTGACAAATACCAAACGTTTGGATGCAGGTATCAAGCTTCGGACGGCAAATGCAATTCTGATTAAAGTAAATCAGATTGGAACATTGACAGAAGCAATGGAAGCTATTGAAACTGCCCATAAAAATGCTTATCGTGCTGTAATATCTCATCGTTCAGGGGAAACAGAGGATACCTTTATTGCTGATCTGGCAGTTGCGGTAAATGCCGGGCAGATTAAGACAGGAGCGCCTTGCCGGGCAGAGCGTACTGCAAAATATAATCAGCTTTTGCGTATTGAGGAACAGCTTGGGATTGTGGCAGAATATAAGAATCCGTTTAATAAATTTTAATTGTTTTGGACAAAAAGGGGCTGTGCACAAAAAAAGGTTCTTTCTGAACTTTGGGTATAAGCTATAAGATATTAGCTGGTGCCATACTGGCGCCAGCTTGTTTTATAATAATGCAGTGAGAGAGAAATCTTGACCTTTGGATAAAAATGCTAACTTACATTTTTTTTCGAGATTGACGAATCCGCTCCTGCCGTATACAATACGTTTGAGGACTTTGAATTTGTTGTTATTTCCTTCAACAAATCCAGAGCTTACTGAGAAGGATATCGCATTCTTGACCGGAGTGATATCCTTTTTTATTCCATTGCAAAATGGTTCTATTTCGCTTGTCCCATACTTTTCCAGATATTCATCCAGTTTTTCTTCGTTACTCCCCATCAACAATGAATGGAATTCTTTGAACATGGTTTCAACTTTTTCGATGGCAGGATAAAGGCTTTTTATCTGGCCGATATATTCTCCGATTACGGAATCACGTTTTGTTTTGGGATTGCAGGTTAATATATATTTGAGCAGATCCATTCTGCTGATCACGGTCACTCCGGGTGGCAGCACCCATTCCATTGTTGTTTTGGCATTAAACGGGGTTCTGTCCGGAAAGTTGTTTTTTCCGATAAGGTAAATATATTTTGCAAGTTTTTTATCAGATTCTTTATAATCATGCTGCCGCTTGATATAAAAATAAATTGTTTCATTGCTGCATCCGTCCAGCATCATTTTGTAAATGATATTCAGCCAGGCGTTCATGGATGATTCCCGTTTTTTGTAATTGGCAGGATGCCCCAGGCTGTCGATATCCTCCTGTGTCATGAAAATATATTTCTTTGCCGTCGGCGGCGCTATCCCGAAAGCCTCTGCCACCTTTTTTATCCGGGGTTTTTCCTGCCCGTTCCAATAATCCTGTATATCTCTGCTCAATTGCTGTTTTTTTCCCGTGTCTTTTCCTGATGCTGATATTGTGCCGAATTTAAATCATGCTTTTTGTTATCATAAGCAATTACATTTCCACTGGGATCCACTGGCGGGGCGTTGTCATAATGAAGGCTTTCCAGAAAAGAGCCTTCCGGTGTTTTTTCTTTTAATATTTTTTCTGGAGCCTTTTCCGATATATTCCCATCTTGAATATATATTTGGGGCGGCATCTCTTCCTTGAAAATATCCTTCATATATCCAAGAAGATTCTGCAGCAAATGGAAACGGTCTGCCACCTGGACACAGCCAGGGAGCACCTCGCTGATCGCAGAAGCATATGCGCTTGCCCTGTCCCTTGCAACAAGCCGTACTTTATTATGTGATTTCAGCCATTCTTTTAATGGCCCTCCATCACGCCCGCCAAGCAGGGCAATCAAATGATGGTCCCGTAAATCATAAATGGCGGTCGCATATGTCTGCCCCTTTCGGATAGCGACATCATCAATGCCAATCTCTTCCACATCCGGATCATCTATAAATTCAATCCGGTCATACAGCCGCTGTATCGTGTCGTTGCTGACCTGGACACCGAGCAGCGACAGCACTTTACTCGCCCCTTCATTACTAAGGAACATGGATGCGGCAAGAATCAGGGTATTTAATGCATCCGTGCGCACTTGTGAAGGTTTTGCAAAAGGGAGGTCTTCCATAAAAACATTACAGTCACACTCTGGATTTTCACAGTCATATTTATACACATTTGCATGTAAAAAGGTCTGTTTACAGTGGATAGGTGTGTCTTGAAACTTTCTTTTGTAAGTGGCGTGGGGTGTGCTGCTCATTTTTCCACAGACAGGGCAGGCACAGCTATGTTCTTTTGATTTAATGTAGATATGTAAGCTGTCCTCTGTTTCGATATGGTCATAAACATAATGATTTTCATCTAATAGAAATGAGTAATCCTGTGTTGGGAAATATTTCAATCTGATCATCTTCTTTCGTGTTTTTTATCTTAACTTTACCATAAATACCCAAAAATGAGAATAAAGAGGATAAAAGAAAAAGCAGATATTTTTACATCTGCCTTTTCTAACAATACCCAAAGTTCAGAAAGAACCCAAAAAAAGTGTATGGTCTCTTTTTTCATTATGTTTTTTATAATACAAGTTTTTTCTATGAAATATAACAATATTGTAGTGTAGGTGCCAAAATTAGACAAAATAATACAAATTTTTTTTGATAATATTAATATCTCTGTATATTATTTTGATTACGAAAGGTGTGCGTTTGATATGGGACATGATTATGAATTTGATGTTGCAATCTCATTTAAAAGTGAAATGGAAGAACAGGCAGCAAAGATAGCAGAATATTTGAAAAGGGATGGATGGAAAGTTTTTTTTGCACCAGTGAAGCAGCAGGAACTTTTATCGGAAAATATTCATGGCAAATTATATGATTTGTATAAAAATAAATCACTGTTAAAGCTATTATTGATTTCAGAAAATTATTTAAGTGGTGAATGGACATCTTTAGAAATGCGAATGGCTTTGAAAAGTACAATAGATGATAGAAAAAGGTTGTTGATTGTTAATTATACAGAGATGAATTTACCAGGAGAAGTGGGAAAGTTACAATATATGGATGGTAATAAATTGCATGAAGACGAAGTTGCAGTAATTGTGACTGAAAGATTAGAGAAATATTTGTTACATAAATCCATGGACTCAAGTACAAAAGAGAAGCGTTCTAATCGGGAAGGTACATCGGCAAGTATTACAATTAATCATGGAATTATAGCTGGAGATTACGCCAATTTCGGAAATATTCAATTATGAGGGAAGATATGGGATTAGAAGAAATGAATTATCAGGAAAAGATAGATGAAGAAATAGAGTGTCAAGAGGAAAATGAAATTGAAAAAGAAAGAATGAAAAAAGAGAAACAAAATGGAAAGGTGAATGACAACAAAGAAGAGATATTTCATTTTAAACAGGATGAAGAAAGTAAAAATATAGTCAACCAATATAGAATTATATTTAATCATGGTATTTATGCTGGGGACCATGCTAATTTTGAGCAAATTGAAATAGATGGTGGAAAATCAAAAAAGCAAAATATGACAGAAAGCAGTATTTTTACAGATGAAGGTTGGATGAGTAGGTGGATCAATGAAAATTATGAAACATATTCTGTTGCTTTAATAATAGCATGCGCTGTGTTCGATTGCTTACCATATGATTGGATTGTAGAGGCAGCTGACAAATTATATTTCAGTTTTCACACAAAGGGTGTGCAGGAAAAACCTAGAAATATCAGCATGCATCTCTTAAAAGAATTTGGTGCTGAGGTTGTAACAGGAGAGGTAAATACATACACAGGAAAAGTAAAAGTAGATATCATACGGTTGATGGAAGAACAATATCAGGAAAAAATTTTGAAACATATTTGGCGAGAATGTCCGCAGCTACGTGATAAAATAGTTTTGTGGCTGAAAAAATATTGTATCGGGAACCGTATTTCTATGGCAAAACGGGCGATGAAAATTATGGGGTCGTTAGCCTATTGGGATTATTTTTATTTTTTAAATAGTATGATTAAAATGTTTTTGTATCATAAAGATATTTTGTCGGATATGGTGATTGCACAGGTTGTTGTAGCATTAAATGAACATGAGGAATACCGTAAAAATATAAATAATTTGATGCGGAAATGGAATAAAGAAAATAATGTTCATTGTCGTTTGACAAATTTTTTTATATGTGCAGAATTGAGGGACAAATGTGATATTTTAGAAGAGGCGATTTCTGTCTATATTGATGGCTTAAAAAGGGAATTAAGTGAGGGAAAACAAAAGGATTATTCAAAGAACATATATGAATTTTTTTTGTCAGGGATGCGGGCATATACTTTTTATAGAATTATGATTGAAAAAATATATGATCTAGCTTATGACACAGATACTTTAAGTGAAAAAGAAGAAATATGCCAGCTATTTTTAATGTTGTTTGCAGTGGATGTAGATGTAATGGAAACGGATCAGAAGGAAGATGCACTTTTTATTAAATTGTGTTTTGTGGATGATTGTAATTACAATATCAAATATAAAATTGCAGATTTATGGAGATTAGTGTGGAATTGCAGAAGCTGTAGACAGATATTTTTGCATTTGATGAGCAGATATGAAATAAATATGAAGAAATACAAAGATAACCATAGATTAGAATGCTTTGTAAAAAATGTATTTGGAGATATTTGTACAACAGAGATCCAAGAGGATATCTGCAATAAAATACGTAGGAGGACAAAATAATGAGTGAATTTGTACTGTCAGATGGGGCATTTCGTCTGGGAATCATGGAAAAGGTGCCAATGCCAAAGGAAGGAGAATGCTTTTTACTGTATCAGGATGGAGCAGGCAAGGATGATAGTAAGGTTATAAATTATGGTATTAAATATTCTTCAACGGAAATAAGGCGTGGAAAATATAATAAAAAAGCTGTTATTTCTCTTCGACCGTGTGTCATTCGCCATGACCAAAAAATGATTTTAGAAAATGAAAATTTTTATTTTGATGTATCTGTTAAATTATCATGCAGCTTAGTAGATGTGCGGACATTTTTCTTTATTGATAATTGTCCAGAAGAAGAGGAAATACATAGTATAATCCGGGCAGCTATCAAAAGTTTTGATGGAGAATGGAATATTACACAAAGTCATAAGGCACAGGGGAAATTAGAAGAAAGCCTTACAAATAAATTAAATTCATATTCAGGGATGAAGTTTAGAAGCGAGGTTAGTGTTACACCAGATAAAGATGCAGCTAAAATGGTGAAATCTAATGTAGATACAGAAGTAGAGATACATGTAAATAAAAATATAACAGATGAAAAAATATCAAAAAATCAGCAAAAGATAAGGATTATGGATAGCGAGAATGAAATAAAGGAAAAGCAGATTCAGGAGCTTGCAGCAATGATGGCGAATTTTGGAATTATGGGTCCTGTTGTCAATGAGTATCTTCAGGGTAATATGAGTGGAACAGATTTATATGACCGCATTATACAAGCCAAGACAAATGATCTTAATGTTCTGACTACAACAGCACAAGGGGAATTTTTAACAGATAAGGAGATTGTAGAAAGACTAAATGAGATCATGGCTGATAAGAAATATTTGCCAGTAGGAACAGAGAGAAAAGTATCAGAAAAAGTTATAGAGAAAAAAGAGATGCAAGAAAAAGAGATAGAGGAAAAAGCAGTAGAAGAAAATATTGGAATAGAATCAATTCCTCTTTCGGATGGTGATTACTTATGAAATATTATTATGGAGCATGGCAGAACTTTTATCATTTGAACTGGCCAATAAGATTTTTTTTTGAATGGTTGATGTTTTTGGCAATATTAGTGGCTGTCATAAAGTTATTGGCAGTAATTGGAAGAAAAACAGGATTGAGGAAGTATATTATTATAGGAACTGTCTGGATTACAAAAGAAATTGTTTATTTGGTTGGACATACGAAAAACTGGGCGGTTGATGCAGATAATAGAATTAGCAGTTGGGGAGAAAAAAGAATAATTTCTCAAAAAAGAAATATGCATCCCCGCTTGAAAGTAGGTCTTTGTATTGGCAGTGTCATTTTGTATATCTTGGCAATTTTTGTGGATTTGCCTTTTTCAAAGGTTTTCGAAGATTATTATTTGCAGGAATTTGCAAATATAAAATCTTTTTTCCAACAAGGGGAGGTTTTTTTATCTCAGGGATATGAAAGTTATCCGCCATTATTTGTTGAAGAAGAAGTACAGGAAACTATGGCAGATGATGAGGTAGAAGAAGAGTCTGAAGCAGATGATGCAGGTATTTCCCTTAGATTAAACGAAGAAGGGCAGGCTGGCGCTAATATTCGTGAGGAGCCTTCTATGGATGGAGCAGTGGTAGAAAAGGTATGGGAAGGTTTAGAGATTATTTATCAGGGCCAGTGGGAAAATGATGGAGAAAGATATTGGCTGGAAGTTTACTGTCCAGAAAAAGATGCATATGGGTGGATTAGTGGAAGATTGATTGATAGTGATCAATTGCAGGAAATTATATCAGTATCTAATTAAAGGAATAGATTAGCCTTCCGTACTAAAAAATAATTTTTCCCCACAACCAGAAAATTCTTGAAAAATATCCCCAGATATGATACGATAAAAAAAGTTGTGGACAAGAAAGTCACAGGAGGTACGAAAAATGGCAGTATTGAAGACAATTTTAACTGTAATATTTATTTTAGTAAGTATTGTGCTGACAGTTATTGTTTTGATGCAGGAAGGCAAATCCGCAGGGCTTGGGACAATCAGTGGTGCAGCAGACACATACTGGGGAAAGAACAAAGGACGTTCCAGAGAAGGAATGCTGGTGAAAATTACCAGGGTATTGGTTGCTCTGTTTTTGATTATTGCAGCTGTATTGAATATTGGAAGTTTTTAAGCATAGCCTGTCAATAAGAAGGCATATTCCACGTAAGAGACTGTCGGTTTTCGGCAGTTTTTTCACTTTATAGGAATATAGGAGAATTTTATGGACAAAAAATTATTGGAAAGCAGAAAGAAAATGATATATAAATTCATCTGCAGTGACCTTTATGTACCGATGAAGGTGAAAGAGATGGCTGTTTTGATGGATGTGCCAAGGGAGGACAGGGGGGATTTACAGCAGATACTTTCAGAGTTGGTGGAAGAGGGAAAGATTGAGGTCTCAAAGAGAGGCAAATATACGAAGTCAGAAGGAAAATTTCTGTGGGGCATATTTACCGGAAATGTTCGGGGATTTGGTTTTGTCACAGTGGAAGGGGAACCAGAGGATATTTATATTCCAGAAGATGAGATTCATGGAGCGATTCATGGGGATAAGGTGCAGGTGACCCTGCTGCCCAAAAAGGCCGGATCTGGGAGACGCCGGGAAGGAACTGTTGTAAAAATACTGGAGCGGGGAATGACCCGGGTGGTGGGAACTTTTCAGAAAAGTAAGAATTTTGGCTTTGTAGTGCCAGATAATATTAAACTGGGCCAGGATATTTTTATTCCCATTGAACAATCAAAAGGAGCAGTAGACGGGCATAAGGTTGTGGTGGAAATTACCGATTATGGCAGTAAAAAGAGAAAACCTGAAGGAAAAGTGACAGAGATTATCGGACATATCAATGACCCAGGAACCGATATCATGTCAATCATCAAAGGGTATGAGCTTCCTGTGGAATTTCCTCCTAAGGCGCTAAAGCAGGCGGAAAATGTGGGAAAGCCTGTGAGTATGGCAGATATGGCAGGACGCAAGGATATCCGGGACTGGCAGATGGTTACCATAGATGGAGAAGATGCCAAGGATTTGGATGATGCGGTATCTTTGACAAGGGAAGGGGAGCATTACCGACTGGGGGTGCACATTGCAGATGTGACCAATTATGTTCAGGAGCATAGCGCATTGGATGTGGAGGCATTAGAACGAGGAACCAGCGTTTATCTGGTGGATCGTGTGATTCCCATGCTGCCTCATCTTTTGTCAAACGGTATTTGTTCTTTAAATGCTGGGGAAGACCGGCTGGCTTTAAGCTGTATCATGATAATTGACAAAAAAGGAAATGTGATTGACCATGAGATTTCAGAAACTGTAATCCAAGTGGATCGGCGCATGACCTATACCAGTGTGCGGAAAATATTGAAAGAGAAAGATGAGAAGGAACGGGAAACCTACAAGGAACTGGTTCCCATGTTCGAAGGAATGGAAGAGCTTGCCGCTATTTTACGGGAAAAGCGTAGAAAGAGAGGCTCCATCGACTTTGATTTTCCAGAAACGAAGATTATGTTGGACAAGTATGGAAAACCATTGGAAATCAAGCCCTATGAGCGGAATGTAGCCACTAAGATTATTGAAGATTTCATGCTAATTGCCAATGAGACAGTGGCACAGGATTTTTTCTGGCAGGAGCTTCCCTTTGTGTATCGTACCCATGATACACCAGATCCAGTGAAAATCCAAAAGCTTGGCCTGCTAATCAATAATTTTGGCTATTCCATCCGAATCGGCCAGGAGGAAATTCATCCTAAGGAATTGCAGAAGCTTTTGGAAAAAATAGAAGATACACCAGAGGAAGCATTAATCAGCCGTTTGACGCTGCGGTCCATGAAGCAGGCAAAATATACTACGGACAATACAGGACATTTTGGTCTTGCTACTCAGTTTTATTGTCATTTTACTTCGCCAATCCGCCGTTACCCGGATTTGCAGATTCACCGGATTATCAAGGAAACCTTACGAGGAAAAATGACGGAAAAGAGGATTTCCCATTATGAGAGTATCCTGCCAGAGGTTGCGGCCCAGTCCAGTGTACGGGAGCGGCGTGCAGAGGAAGCAGAACGGGAAACCGATAAGCTGAAAAAGGTAGAGTATATGTCAAATCATATCGGAGAAACCTTTGAGGGAGTGATTTCCAGTGTGACATCCTGGGGGATGTACGTGGAGCTTCCCAATACAGTGGAAGGAATGATACATGTAACCAATTTAAGGGATGATTACTATCATTATAACGAGGCAGCCTATGAGCTAGTGGGGGAAGCTACAGGAAAGCGTTATAAACTGGGACAGAAACTGAAGGTTGTCGTTGCAGAAACAGATTTGTTTCTGCGCACCATAGATTTTGTTCTGCCAGAGGATGCAGGGGCTTTGGGATTGGATGTGGAGCCAGAAGATCTTAGACGTGATCAGACAGAGCAGCTCTAGAAGGAACAATCTATGTTTCGCAATTGCTTAGTTTTGGTATACAGGAAAGGAAAAACCTATGGGAAAAGAGAGTAAAAAATTGATTGCCAACAACAAAAAAGCATTTCATGATTATTTCATAGAGGATAAGTATGAAGCGGGCATCAGCCTGGCAGGGACAGAGGTGAAGTCCTTACGTATGGGGAAATGCTCTGTGAAAGAGTCATTTATCCGCATTGAAAATGGAGAGGTTATCATATATGGGATGCACATCAGTCCTTATGAAAAGGGAAATATTTTTAACAAAGACCCTCTTCGCCCTCGGAAACTTTTGATGCATAAATATGAAATCAATAAGATTGCCGGAAAAATGGCGGAAAAAGGATATACCGTAGTACCGCTGCAGGTGTATTTTAAGGGAAGTCTTGTAAAAGTGGAGATTGCCCTGGCACGAGGGAAGAAGCTCTACGATAAACGTCAGGATATTGCCAAAAAGGATATGCGTAGAGAATCGGAGCGGGAGTTTAAGGTAAAGAACCTGTATTAGAGAGAAGAAGTTATTGACGATATTTACCTGCACTGGATGTTAAGTAAAGGAAAAGGTATGACGAAATAATAATAGAAGAATTTGGTAGATGCAAAAGTTAATAGAACAGGAAAGTGCAGGTGTTCCTATGAATATGTTAAAAGTTAGTACGAAAAGTAATGCTCACAGTAATTATAAAACCCAAAGTGTTTTTGCAGGAAATTTGCCAGGGCTTCATAACAGTATGCTCAAAAGTGCCCAGGAAAAAATGGAGCGTCAGCAAAAGGCCGGAAATGAGATTGCATTTTGGGAAAAGCAGAAAGAAAATCTGAAAAGCAAAGAGTGTGGAACAGTAGAAGAAATTGCTAAAAAATTAGAAATGTTCCATAATTATGAGGATGAGATTGCAGCCGTAAAAGCGGCTTATAATAACGAGCAAATGTCCCATCTTTTAGATGAAGCGGAAGAACAGGGCGAGAGAAACGCAAAGGCAGCAGAGAAGCTAGAGCCAAAGACACCGGAAGAAAGACGGGAAGAGATGGCAGAGGAAGCTCTGGGAACAGAAGACGAAGAAGGCGTTTTGGAAGAGATTATGGAAGACATGTCAGAATCCATCGAAGAGGTTCAGGAAGGATTACAGGAATCCCAGGAGCAGCTTTTGGAGGAAATGCCAGAGGAGCAGGCTTCCAATCTGACAGAGCAGCTTGAAAAGCAGACAGAGAGGATCGAAGAGGCGTCTGCGGAATTGAAAAATTTACAGAATGTGTCCCAGCAGGAGAAGCGGGGAAGAGTATATCAGGCGTTTGATGTGAGAGTATAACCTTTTGTGTGTATTAGGTAACCGTTATCACGGGGGGCTTCCTAGGATGTTGGAAGCCCCCGTATCAATGACTGAAAATAAAAAGAACAATCAAAAGGGAAGAAGAACATGAGAAAAATATTAGATTTTATACTTGTAATTGTTTCATTGGTAGCAGCAGTTTTTGTGTTCAGTGGATGTAATGTGGAAGGAATTTTGTTGAAAATGAATCAGCCGGAGGCTGTCAGCAGCAAGGAAATAGAGGAAAATCCAGGTGTCTTGTATATGGGATATCCTGCTGGTGAGGGAATTGAGGAAATCCACAGCCAAGCAGAGTGGGAAGAAGTGTTAAATGATGTGGATTATGTGGTTGTAAAGCCAAAATCTATACATAAAACCAATGTATACAGCCTGGCAGAATGGGCGGATACCTTTAAGAGACGGAGAAATGGAGCCATTGGGAAACAGAAAGCGGCTGTAAAACAGGTGCCCTTGGATGTCTCTTTGGATTATGTTCCTTATTATGTATTAGAGCTGGAAGATGGAAGCCATATTCTTGCCCAAGTTAGCCAAAATACGGCAAAACAAATAAAAAAGGGAAAGTTAGATGCACTTCCAGTTGGCAGAAAGCATGGTTTTTCCCAAGGAGCGAAAAACCTACTGGCACCGATCTGTGAAGAATACCAGGCATCCACAGATTATATTTGGTATGCCATTGATAATGAGTGGCAGGAAAAGCATTCCTTTGAGATTTTGATTGGAAAAGCTGCTGTTGCGGTTGTATTTTTCTTTGTGTTAGCAGTGATTTTGGAGTTGCTGGCAGATAAAATTTTTGGGAAAACAAAGGAAAAAAATAGATAGAAAAATAAAAGCCTTCTTCTTGACAAAACCAGAATGATATGTTTATAATGAACAAAGGCGAAGCAACATCAACTAAACCAGGGGTTGTACTGGTTTCGACGGGGGTTGTGCAGCTATGGAAGCCATTGGCGGCTCCTGACCGCCTCATCAACGGGAACAATAAATATAAACGCTGAAGATAATTTAGCAATCGCTGCCTAGTTGCAGCAGTCGGCCTTAGATCACCCACAGTTTAAGTAATCGGCTTCGACGATGTGGGAAACGACATATCTTAAGCTTTGCGGATATGGGCGTATCATGAAGCTACTAAAACCGAAAGCCTGTCATTCGGCGTTCGGCAGAGGGAATGAGAAAGGAATGACTGTAATGGGAGATGCCATAGTGAATTGACTTTCGGACAGGGGTTCGATTCCCCTCAGCTCCACTTAAACGTATTAAGTCGAACTCTGTATATGAAATCATTATATACAGGAACATGTTCTGCTTAGTGTATTGGCGAAAATAAAGACAGCATAGGCTGTCTACAGTCTGAAACAAACATGAATATGTGGGTTTGTTTCGTCCTTATGGATGGAAAAACCAGTGATGTTTTCTTTCCCAAATTCTTCTTCAAGAATCCCAATTAAATCCCACATCCATGTATTTTCATGTTCTGTAATTGAACCGTTACCCATTTGCAGGACAAGCGGACGGACAATCAGTGTATCATTTTTTTCTTTTGTGGAAATCCTTGCCCTCCGGTTCTGTATCTCTTTTCACTTATTCTGTATCTATGCGTTAGGCTATAATTAAGGGGGGGGGCGGGTGCAAAAGTAAAAAAGAAAGGCTCTGCTGTCATCACAGTAAAAGTGAAAGGCAGTAAGACGTTGCGCTGTAAAGTTACTGTGAAAGACGCTCGCAAACCTGTAAGCAATAAACCTGTAGCATGTCAGCATAAATGGGTAAAACATTGTGTAAAAGAAACTGTGACATACGATGCCCTCCGATGTGCTTGTGGACAGATATTTGAAAATTCTCAAGATTGGCAAAAACATCGTGTGGAAGCTGGTATGAACCGTGAATATGGACATGGTAGCTGCTTTGAGACCCCAATCACTAAAACAATTACAAAATGTGATTACGAATATTGTGAGAAATGTGGTGTTCGTAAGTAAATAAAAGGGGCTGTCGCAAAGTCATCAAATTAGATGATTGAGCGATGCCCTCGCTCTATAGCGGTTCATCCGATATAGAATCCCTTTTTTTGCTCAGGATATTTTCATAGGATTTCTGACGCTTCTCTAAAAAACTCTTGGAAATGTACAGCCGCTTGTTCCCTTTGGCACGGGTGCATTTCTCTTTATGTGGACAGCCTGTACAGTCTTCACATCCATACACCGTTACTTCCGATTCATAGCCATTTTTCATAAGTCTGTGATTTTATGTATGGTTTCTGATTGACACTTCTCAGATACGTATATGCTTCTTCACTTTCATACCCGGAATCCGCTGTTACACTTGGATAACGGAAGCTTAGGTTCTCTTTCATTGTCTTTCAAAAAGGAACCAACGTCCAGACATTATTCTGGTCCTGAAAAATATCTGTTGCCACGATATATTCACTGTCTACTGCAATCTGTACATGATACCCTGGCTTTAACTGTACGTTTCTCATATGATTATCTTTCATGCGAATAAAGGTTGCATCAGGATCGGTTTTACAATAATTATTTCTCCCCTGAAAGCTTGCCGTATGCCAGTCATAAATGGTCTGACGTTCCAAAAAACGACGGAACAATTCCAGATACCTTTGGTTTCGGGTTTTGCTTTTTCCCTTTCCGTGCGTTGGTACAGAATATTGTACAAAATATTGACAATACTAAGGGTATAGAATATACTTTATTTAAAGGAGAGTAGTCATATGATAGCAACTAATTTTTCGAATGTAAGGAATAACTTCAAAGAGGTTTGTGATCGGGTTGTACATGATTCTGACATTGCTATAATTACGAGAAAAAACGATGAAAATGTTGTGCTCATGTCTCAGACGCAGTATGATAATCTGATGGAAAATCTTCATATAAGAGAAAGCAAAGCGAATTATGAGTGGTTAAAAGAGTCTATGAAACAGGCAGAGGATGGAAATCTTGTAAATTTTGAAGTGGAGGATTAATCTATGAATATATCTTTCACAGAAAATGCTTGGGAAGATTATCTTTATTGGCAGAAGATGGACAAGAAAATTGTCAAAAGAATAAATGAATTGATTAAGGATATAAAAAGAAGTCCATTTGAAGGTGTGGGGAAACCAGAACCACTAAAATATGATTTGGCTGGAAAGTGGAGCAGAAGAATAACGGATGAACATAGACTGGTATATCAAGTGGAAGGAAACAATTTAATAGTGTTTACTTGTAGATATCATTATTGATAGTTATAAGTTGATTAAGGAGCATTGACGTAAATCGTTAGTGCTTTTTCTTTTCGGGTAAGCTTCATCCATATGATGCAACAACTGTGGATAAATTACAAGGGATATTTTCACATTCGGATCGCAATACAACTCTTCACTATATCGGTATCTCACGAGAAGATGAAAAGAAATTATATTGTGTGCCGAGCATGGCATTAATCTTACTGGTGAAAGTCCAGTCACGGGTATTTACCGCCAAGTGTAGTGAACCACAAGTCGGTATCAGTAATGGTATGGATGGAGGAAGTGGTGTAGCAAAGTTC
>ERZ778518.772-NODE-772-length-27426-cov-5.456505_pt1 | contig 27426 bp, 16 predicted proteins | sample MGYA00510340_ERZ778518 | MGnify/ENA primary metagenome ERZ778518 (study PRJEB29527, sample SAMN07138967) | mouse gut metagenome | material: feces | host: mouse | place: China:Nanjing | collected 2016-01-25 ...
GCCCATACAATAGCCAGGCTACCAATGATGGCGTCCCCGGCTACAACGAGCTGCGTTACCGTTCGCCATGGCATATGATAGTATCCGCAGCCGGAGTGATAGGTAATAATCTGATTATCTCGGCTGACTATGAATGGACCCAGACATCGCGTACGCACTTCAAAGATGCCTCCTATATATATGATTATGGGTGGGATTATTCCTATGCACCGACATTCAATTCGTATGAAGGTGTGAACATGGATATCAAAAGTTATTACCGGAATCAGAATACGTTCAGGGTGGGGGCCGAATTCCGTGTGACTCCGAAATTCAGTATCCGCGCGGGCTACAGTAATGTCTCCTCTCCGGTGCGTGAGGCCGCTTCTGACGGCCATTTGAATATTAATACGGCCGGAACCAAGCCGGATTTCCGTTTCGACAATTCCACCAATTACTATACGGCAGGCCTTGGCTACCGCACAAGTGGATTTTATGCAGATCTGGCTTATGTGCACAAACAGCAGTCGGCTTTGTGGCATGCCTTTGATTCGGATGCGGCAAGCAATATTCAGGCGCCGAAGGCAAACCTGAATTTCACATCAAACCAGCTGGTGCTCTCGCTCGGATATAAGTTCTGATGCGACGGCGCTCATATCCCTGTATTTCATAAATCCCCCCCCTATGCGGCTTCTTTTGTGCCGCTTCCGGTTTGTCGTTCAGTTGAATATGTTGATATTCTCCTTCACTACGCACCGGAATCAACTAAAAACAGTCCCGCATATCGTATAAATTACTTACCGGCCCCGATTGTGTATGAGCACGATCGGGGCCGGTGTCCATTTTATGTAGTGCGGAGCATAAACGGAGACTCTGACGCCCCTACGGTGATGGCGTAAAGAAAATTGGAGCCTCCGGATGTGATACGGTATTTGCGGGCTATGGCTTCGGGCGAAAGAGGATGGTTGCGGCTCACGATATTCAGTCGTTCCCCACGCAAAGTATTCTTTCCGGCGTGGATGGATGCCACACGCATCACGCGTCCCGGAAAATCGGGATATCTGACAGTAGAAAACCATATATGGCAGTTGCGCGAGGCCTTTAGCAACCCGGGGTACGCATCGGTCAAATACTGCCACGGATGGCATTTCATCAGTGAGGAGTTTGGCTCGTAAATCCAAATGTCAGCATCTGAGGATATGCGGGATGTTATCCACTCGGTGGATTCCACGAGAGGAATCCGGTCAGTGCGCTTTCGCATAGACACCGGAATCCAGACACTCTGTATGGCAGCCGGATTGCCGTCGCCGGGATCGTCAATGATATTTATCGCATCGATACCCTCGAATTCCGCTCCACGCCGGGCAATGACGAGTACTTCCTTGCACTCATTGCGAACGCTGACTATGGCAATCCGCAATGTACCCGGGAAAAGAGCGAGAGCCTTGTCGGGATCAATCATCGGTGAGTTCTTGATTATTACCGTCTCGGCCTTGTCGAGCAGGAGTTGCCATTGGCCTGTGACATCAGGAATACAGTCAGCCGGGTCATAGATGCGACGGTCGGTGGCGCTACGTCGGGCCGGATCTGCAAAGAGAATGTTGATGCTGTCGTCTTCACACCGTTTGAGAGCAAGCATGGAGTCATCATTAAGCACAATGGCCTTATCGAGTCCGAGTGTGGAAAGGTTGTGCCGTAGCACTTCTGCCTTCAGAGGGTCGATGTCGGATGCGATTGCACCGTCTCCCTTATCATTACAAATAGACGAAAGCATGCACATAAAGTCGATACCGAGTCCGGCGGTCATGTCGAATAGCCGGAGTTTGTGCGGCTTGTGAGTGATATATTGAGAGGCGATCAGCGCATGCAGACGGCTGACCCAAAGGTGGGATGCCTGTTCCCCGGCCAGATGCGACGGGAAGAGGAAATCCGGATTGTCGGACAGCAGCGTGCGGAATTTCGCGGCGAAGCGCCTACGGCATTCAATCTGAGTGATTGCAAATTCGAGCGACTCTCGCTGCGCGGGGGACAGGTCGCGGCGGCTGCAGAACCGTAGACGCAGCGTCTGAGGGTCAGCATTAGAGTGCCGCGCAATAAACTCCAAATCAGTCTGCGGTATTAATGTATGAGGCATGGTGAATGTAATCAGAGAATCTTCAGGGCTATCGCGGCGCATGCTTCGGCATCAGCCAGCGCATGGTGATGACGGTCAAGAATATATCCGCATTGACGGGCCACAGTGGGGAGTTTGTGATTGGGGAGCAGTCGACCGAAGACACGGCGTGATGCCATGCAGGTGCAATGAAACTCAAAGTCGGGATAAGTCATACCGAATCTCTGATATGCCGCGCGGAGACATCCTTCATCAAATCGGCTCCAATGTGCCACCAGCGGAAGATTCCCGATCAGCAGCAGGGCTTCTGACCATACTTCGGGGAAAAAGTCGGCATTCTCCGTATCTTCCGGATGAATGCCATGTACCGAGATATTGGCAGGATTGTAGTAATTAGGCTCAGGATGCACAAAGCGGTAGAATCGGTCGGTGATCTTGCCGTCGCGCACCACTATGACGCCGATGCTGCATATGCTTGAATAATGACGGTTGGCTGTCTCGAAATCTATTGCTGCAAAATCTTTCATAACTCAACAACGTTGCAGAGTCGGATATATTGGGGAATATACTATCGATTTTGCAATCTCCGGCGGAGGTCATCAACAGGAACTTTAGCAGATTAAGTAAGAGTTCAAATTTAACCGACAGCAAAAGAAAGAGAATCGTTTATACAATCTGCGGTTCCTTTTGGCCGGGTCAGGCTTGTCGTTCAGTCGAATATGTTGATATTCTCCTTCACTCCGCACCGGAATCGACTAAAAAAACAAGCCCGCATATTGTAAAAAAATTTGAACACTTACCTATGATGAGGTGTCAAAGAGGGTAGGAAGGGGCCGAAGAATGGGATGTAAGAATGAGATGGATACTGCGGAGGTGCACTTTTTAAAAGAAATGGATTGATGTTAGGAGATAAATTGCTAACTTTGCAAAATATGCTAAAAGGCACTTGCAGTAATGACTATAACTCGCAATAGATTTTATACAGTGGTGCTGGGCCTGGTGCTTGCCGTATTGATGGTGGCCGGACTCCCGGCTGTCGCGCTTGCAGCCCAGACGAAAGATTTTGTGGTGGTGCTCGATGCCGGTCATGGCGGCAAAGACCATGGCGCTATCGACAACGGTGTGAAAGAAAAGGATATCAACCTTGCCGTGGCTTTGCGTCTCGGGGAGCTGATAAAGAAGAAACTGAAGCACACTAAAGTGGTGTATACCCGTGATGATGACACATTCGTGTCACTTCAAGGGCGAGCCGATATAGCCAATAAGGCCAAAGGCGATCTATTCATATCCATCCATACCAACTCAGTGGATGCTAAAAACAAAAACCGGCGTACTGTGGCCGGCGCCTCAGTATATACGCAGGGCAGCCACAAGGACGAGGCCAACCTTGCCGTGGCAAAGCGAGAGAACTCGGTAATAGAACTTGAAAACGGCTATGAGCAGAAATATGCAGGATTCGATCCCAATAAGGTGGAATCGTATATCATATTCGAGATGGCCGCCAAGCATAATCTCGCACAAAGCCATCGGTTTGCCAAAAGCGCTCAGGCCAACCTTGTAAAAATAGCCGGTAGAAAGAATCGAGGTGTGCATCAGGCGGGATTCTGGGTTCTTTGGGCAACATCGATGCCTTCGGCATTGGTGGAACTTGACTTCATATGTAATCCGGAGTCTGCGAAATTTATGGGGTCGAAGAATGGCGTCGACAAGCTGGCGGAAGCTCTGTTTGAGGCCGTCAAAAAGTATGAGGAAAATTTCAGGCAGAAGCAGCGGATGCTTGCCAGGGCCGGAAGGGGTGACAAGTCGTCAGCCGGAGGTTTTGCAGTCGCCGTCAGGTCAGGCGTGACAGATGACGCGGCATCATTGGCACAGACAGCAGAAGCATCCGACTATCAGGCGTCGAACATGCAGAATTCCGTTGGCTCGTCAGATGTGGCCGTTGTGGCTGCCCGGGCGGTGGCCGGAGGCGAAAAAGACCTGAGTCATGCCAATCTAAAAGCTACAGTCAATCAGCGCCGTGCCCGTCATGCAGCCGATGGACGCCGCCGTCGTTCGGCCACGGCACGCATTGCCTCGGAAGCAAGAGATCTGTCGGTTAATCATATACTCGTGGCTGAGGAGCTTACAGAAGTCAGAGTGGTGGAAAATCCGGTGGATTTCAATGCGACGGCATCCGCAGAGACTCCGGTTGATAAAGAAGATAATAAGAAATCAGCAAAGAAAGCAAAAAAAGGGAAGAAGCCTCAAACCAATAATAAAAATAAAAAAGAGTCTGACAGCCGCGACAAGCGCCAATGGGTGGCTGAGGTGAATAAAATTTCAGCACAAGAGAAGGCAGATAAGAAACGGGTGGCCGATGCTACAGCCAAGGCCGGGCGTGCGGGGAAACGCAAATCACTTAAAAGCAGTCGCTGAGTCAGAGTCGGACGATAGACCGGAAAGATGCTTTTCAGATAAAACTTACATATTTGGATACAGATGAAAAAGAAATTAGGCAAAGAGTTTATAATCGGATTGTCGGTAATATTAGCGATAGGCGTACTGATAACCGGCATTGATTATCTAAAGGGAATAAATATCTTCCAGCCCACAAATTCATATGAAGTGTATTATAGCAATGCGGCAGGCCTGGAGAAGTCAGCTCCGGTAATGCTTAACGGCTTCAAGGTGGGTCTTGTGAGAGACGTATCTATTGATTATGCCAAGCCCGACAAAGTGAAAGTGGTGCTTGCGCTCGACAACTCGCTGCATCTACCCGATGGTACTACTGCCCAGCTCGGTTCGACACTTCTAAGCGGAGCAATGATAAATCTGATAGTAGGCTCCGGACCCGGCGTCGTGGCACAGGGGAGTGTGTTGCCGGCCACAGAGTCGGCCGATATGATGACGGCTCTTCAGGAGGAAGTGCTGCCAGCCGTATCCGGGATAATTCCCAAGATAGATTCCTTGTTATATAATCTCAATGTGCTTGTGGCAGATCCGGCTCTTCTCAGTTCAATCCAGCGCCTTGACGGAATCACCGGCAATCTATATGCTGCATCCGGCAGCCTTAACAGTGCCGTAGGCGCAGTCAACGGTCAGCTTCCCGCAATAATGCGCAATGCCTCACATGCAAGTGTCCGCCTTGACACTATCGCTGACAATCTGGCGGCTCTGTCGGCCGATTTGCGCACACTTCCCCTCCAGCCTACGATGGCAAACGTGGAGCGAGTGACGGCAAACCTCGAAGCATTCTCCGCCCAGCTCAATAATCCGGAATCTACACTGGGACGTCTGACCACGGATCCGCAGCTTTACAATCAGCTCAACCGTGTGACCGCCGATGTCGACTCTCTCATTGTAGATATCAAGCGTAATCCGAAGCGTTATATATCGATTAAACTGTTGTAAACTGCTTAGGATAATAGCGCAGTCAGGTGGCGATGATATCCGCCGCAGTCAGAACGTAGGAAATACTTGCAAGAAGAAACAGTTCAAAATGCGTAGGAAGTGGGATTGTTGAACTGTTATATTTTCAATAAACTCCGTGAAATAGGTCGCGAGAGGGGAATTTTATAAAACCCCCAAGTTTAGCAACTTATAAAAAAAAGGAAAAGTGCAAATTATTTTGCGCTTTTTTTTTCGCTTTTTTATTTGTTATTTTGTATTGTGAATGGAGCGCCCCTATCGGTTGCGCCTCTCTCAGACAAGCAGATTTACTCCGTGGGAAGGATAGGACTCTCCCGAAAAACCAAGAAACGATGACTGACGAACTTCGGATGCAATGGCAGCAATGCTGCCGCTTCATACTCGACAATGTAGGCGAGACACGATTCAACACGTGGTTTGCCAAGACGAGTGCTGTGCGTCTGGAATCCGACAGCATAACTCTTCAGGTTCCATCGAATTACTTTGTGGAACTGTATGAGACGAATTATCTCAATCTGCTTCATGCGGCGTTAAAGAAAGTTTTCGGCCGTCCGCTTCAGATTTTCTATGAAGTTCAGATTCTTGCCGACCATGTGGACTCGAAAGTGACTCTTGGCGAATCGCGCGGCAGTGCCGTCATCTCAAGCAAGCTTGAGCGCAGCGGTGCGGCTCCGGTGAGTGCTGCCGCACAAACTCCCGGAGGCGCGAAATTCAACTCGCAGCTTAAAAAAGACTATAATTTCGAGAATTACTGCACCGGGCAGTCAAATCTGCTTGCTGTCACGATCGCCCAGAATATTGCGGGCAAGCCACGCAATAACGACTTCAACCCATTCTTCCTCTATGGTGATGTAGGAATCGGAAAGACCCATCTTGTGCAGGCTATCGGCATTCGTGTGAAGGAACAGAATCCGAATGCAAAAGTACTTTACACCACATCGCGTCAGTTTCAGCATCTTTATACGCAGGCTGTGATGCGTAAGACAGTGCCGCAGTTTATCAACTGGTTCATGCAGATGGACGTGCTGCTGCTCGACGACCTTCAGGAGATATCAGGAATGGTAAAGACCTCGGAGACGCTCTTCCCGATATTCAATCATCTTCACCAAAACGGGAAGCAGCTTGTATTCACCTGCGACCGTCCGCCTATGGAACTCGACGGGATAGCCGACCGCCTGATTGACAGGTTTAAATGGGGCCTGACCGAACGGCTCCCACGTCCTGACGCAGAACTCCGCAAGAAGATACTCACGTTCAAGGCCAAGAAGGACGGACTTGACCTTCCGCAGGATGTGGTGGAGTATATTGCTGCCAATGCAGTGACTTCTGTCCGCGAGATAGAGGGAGTGGTGCGAGGCGTGCTGACGCGCTCTATAAGCCTAAATGCGCCGATTACAGTAGAACTGGCACGCGAAGTGATGAAGAATACTATTCATCTTGTGGAGAAAAAACCGGTCAACTTCGAAATGATTGTGGAGGCCACAGCCGACTACTATAAGCTTAATCCGGATGCCCTTTTCTCGAAGAACCGTATGCGCGATATCAATGATGCGCGTCAGGTGCTGATGTATCTCACGCATAAGCTTACCGGGCTGTCGAGCACCGTAATCGGCCGGAAACTCAATCGCCAGCACGGCACTGTGCTGCATGGCATAGCCGCTGTGCAGGAGCGCCTCTCCGTAGTGCCCGAGATTGCCCGTGCTGTCGAAACCATTCAAGCTTCTCTCTGACGGCCATCACCGGTCTTCATGAGTGGCACGAATCATATTTTCATGCGGCTGACTACTCTCCTGCATCTCAGCCTAAACAGATTATACCTTAAGCCAATAAAAGCTCCGGCAAGAATGAGGAATCATTCTTGCCGGAGCTTTTATTGGTTGACCGACCGGGCATAATCTGAGATGTGCAGGTCGCAATCATGCCACCTCAGTGTATGTCGCGGGGAGGTGAAATTACCCCTCCAGAGCCGGTCCTTGGAGAGTAATCAGATCAGGGCCGCCTCAACGAGCAGAGGAATCATGATGCGATGGGATTCAAGGCGCGGACTGTTCTGCCAGAAGTCATTTATGGATTTTGACAGAACAGAATTATTGTAACGTTCCGGATCAAGCATCACCACGCGGCGGAGCAGCTGCACGGCCTCGGCATACTCCTCTTCTGCTGCATGAGCGCAGGCGAGAAGCAGAAGATCATCAGACATTGAAGACTGTTCCTCAAAGTCGGAATCATTGTCGTCAGATGAAGTGTCAGATCCGAGCGACGAGGCTGCAAGCATCATCTCGATGTCAGCGCGGCGGGGTGACAGAATCTCAATCGTCTTGCGGTAATCCTTGCATGCAAAAGCGAAACGTGCGGATAGCGAAAGAGTAGAGTTCGCGACCGGAGCAATATACTTCAGCCGGCTCAGCCGCTTTTCCATAGTCTCATGGTCGTCGACATTAAATCTGAGCATTCTGTCGAGCCAGAGCGGGATATTCTCTTCCAGGTCAATCCCTGCGTCAATGAGTCGGTCAAGCGCATCAATCTCCGTGTCGAATTCATAGCATTGCTCGGCCATGGCCCGTATGCGGCGCAGCAACCACACGTCGGTGTCATCAGTCAGAGAGTCAGCTTTAATGTAGCATTCGAGGGCATCGTGCTTACTGTCGTCCTTCTCATAGCAATATCCCAATTTCTGAAGCAGCAGAGACGATGGCGAGTCTTCGCGCTCAATAAGGAGCTGGTAGATTCCGGCGGCTTCCTCATAATATCCCTGGTAGAAATAAGTCTCGCCTATGGTGTGCAAAATCTCATCTTCCGACATCATGGAGCCAATGAAAGGCAGATTCGTAATGACCATATGAATGTCAAAAGGATTCTGGAATTCGCGGTGAAGGCGGAAATAATTGAAAAATCTGAAGAGCACCCGTGCGTAATTGATGACCTCGAGGTCAAAATCCGGTTCGGAAGAGTGCAGGCTCAGATCTTCAAAATCGACTTTGATTTCATCAGCGCCTGCGTCGAATGCTTTGGTCATCATGTCGCGTGCGGCCTGAGGCAGGCGAGAGAGATTGAGCACGAGGGCATACTTGTCGGTATCGCACATCATAGAAGTATTTGGCATCTTTGCCAGAATATCGATAAGATTCTCATGCAGACCGATTCTGGCGGCCTCCCAAGGCTCGAAAGCCCTGAACCAGGTGTCGATATCTTTGAAAAAGAAATGCGATGAGAGCTGTCCGTACATAGGCAGCATCATGTCGGCGCCCTTCTCCTGCATACTGTGCAGACGTCGCAGTTTCTTTTCAATACCCGACTCCCGCATCAGACGTTCCCATTCGGGATTGGCCTGAAGTTCTTCGATACTGATCGGGCGGTCGCTGTCGATATTGATGTTTTTCAAGAAATCCTTACCGAGATTGTTGAGCCTGGGTATTATTTCATGCTGAATTTTGTTGGCGAGCTGCAGGCTGCCTTGGGTCTTAATAATTGCATAGATTACTTCGCGCAGGCGCAGATAATTGGATGGGTCGGGAAGCCATTTGGCGAAGCGACGCTGCAGCAAAGGATCGTGCCCGGAGTTCGTCTGGTGGATTTCAAGAGCGAGCACCACTCCTGTAAGGACATGAGCTCGGATGCGCTGGTCGGAAGAGCGCTCCTCGATGTCAAGCAAAGCAGAGAGTTTTACCGGATCATATTTCTGGAACAGTCCCATAATCAAGGCCGACACTATGACGGTGCGTAATCCATAGGCGATATCGGAATCAACCGCCACATTGACCACCGGATCAAGCTTACGCGAATCAGTAGCCACAGGCAGAGTCCACAGATAAGAGAATATATCCTTCAGAGCACGATCCTTCTCATTGAGTAGCTGGCGAGCAGCTTCGGTAGGTTGCCCGTCAGAGCCATATATACCTGCCAGCTGTAGCGAAGCATCGGCTGAGATGTAGCGCCCGAGCGCATCAGCGAAGTTCAGATTGCTAAAACGCACACAGCGTCGTGTCGAAGCATACAGAGAAGAGTCGTCGGCAAGATTACAGTCGTCGAGCAGATTGGCGGCGACCGCATACAGACGTTGTGAGAGATCGCAGAAAAGTTTCTCGCGATCCGGATCAGGCACCCCTTCTGCTAGATATCGGAGCATGAATGAATAGCTCTGTTCAATTTGTTGCAGGGTGTCAAGAGTGGTGGAAAGTCGCTGTTCGAAGGCATACTGGCGCACCAGACTGATAGCCTCACGCAGAGAATTGTTGGAAATCAGTTTTAGAGCCTGCTTCAGATATTCTGTGTTGTTTGACGGCATATATATATGTATATGTATATGTTATTGGTGTAAGTAAGCGTTCAGATTTAACCGATATTAATTCAAAGGGGATCTGTTATCAATCTGTATAAGTAAGTGTTCAAATTTAATTTATACAATATGCTGGCTTGTTTTATAGTCGATTCCGGTGCGGAGAGAAGGAGAATATAAGCATATCCAACAGAACGACAAGCCGGAAGCGGCAAAAAAGAAGCCGCAGATTGTATAAAAGATTCCCTTTAATTTGCTATCGGTTAAATTTGAACACTTAATTAAGTTAAAAATTAACACTTACGTATGAAAAAGGTTGATACTAATATTGGGGCAGAGATGACGAATGCATGATAAGTTCACATCGCGGCTGCCAGATAAATATATAACAAATCTTGCGCCAAAAAATATATTCCCGTAGGTAGGATGGCCCGCGTTATGCCGCATCTTCATCAGGCAGAAAGATTACAACAAACCATATGGTTAAGTTGATGAAAATTGGTAAATGAATATAGTTAAAAAATATCAATAGTAATAAATATAGCGAAATAGAGTTGCACAGCGTTCCTCTCACCTGCACAGAAGTAATACGATTAGGTTTCGGCTCTCATAAAACCCATCTGATAATCAGTCAATTTGCCTAAGTAAGAAAAAATTAGTAAATTTGCGGATTGAAATCAAAAAAGTTATCGGATATGGTAATACAACGTTGGCAATCAGTGCTTCTGCTTGTGGCTGTAGTGATGATGGGGCTCTTCTCCTTTATGTCGCTTGGTCAGGTAGAGACATCTGATTTCTCCTTCAATTTCAGCGCCCTCGGGTTGTGTCCGGAAGGGATACCGACATCGGGCGAGACACCGGAATGCATATCGACATGGTATCTCTTTGCAGTGTCGCTACTGTCGGGGGTGCTGTCGTTAGTGGCGATACTCACATTCAGGCAGTATAAGCTTCAGAAGAATCTTTGTCTTCTGACGATGTTGCTGATATGCTGTGTGATATGCCTGACGGCGATGATAGGCTACAATACGATAGACGGAGCCGGCGTAAGCTGGTCATCGATTGTATGTGCGCCGTTTATATCGCTTATAGCAGTGATTATGGCCGAACAGCGCATTGTGGCCGACCACCGCAAGATTATGTCGGTCGACCGTTTCAGAGATTGAAGTCGGTTAAACTTCTTTCAATGATAAGATTTATTAAGATTTTGAGCATATATAAATACCTGAATAGAAAGCATAGCGGGCTATGCGGCGGATGGAGGGATTTAGAAATGCCAGAAAATTAATGGATATCGGCATTGAAGAAAACAAATCCGGGCGCTTTTTATGTTTCCGTAGGAAGTTTAAACGAATTCATTAATACAGAATTATATAAGCAAGCGTTCAAATTTTATTCATACGATATGCAGGCTTGTTTTTTAGCCGGTTCCGGAGTGGAGTGACGGAGAATATTAACATATTCGACAGACCGACAAGCCGGAAACATCATAAAAAGGAGCTGCAGATTGTAGAAAAGCATCCCTTTGACTTGCTATCGGTAAAATTTGAACACAAATACTTAGACAATCCCCATACTTTACAGGCAAGAGTCCGCATTGCTCCGGACAGAGCGTAGTCAGATATTTCAACTTAAGAAAGTGTTCAAATTTACCGATAGTAATTGAAAGTAATTGAAAGGGAATCTTTTGTACAATCTGCGGTTTATTTTTATAAATATAATTGAACGTTTACTTAAGAAAAAAATTCTGAATATGACGCATCCGGGCGAGAGGCTCACAAATAAGAATTATGGCAAAAGAACTCAAGAATCTTACCAAACGAGCTGAGAATTATTCACAGTGGTATAATGAGCTTGTTGTAAAAGCCGATCTGGCCGAGCAGTCGGCAGTGCGCGGCTGCATGGTAATCAAACCTTACGGCTATGCTATCTGGGAGAAAATGCAGCAGACGCTCGACCGCATGTTCAAGACCACAGGTGTGCAGAATGCCTATTTTCCCTTGCTCATACCTAAATCCTTCCTGTGCCGGGAGGCCGAGCATGTTGAGGGCTTCGCTAAGGAGTGCGCAGTAGTGACCCATTATCGTCTTAAGAATGACCCGGATGGGAAGGGAGTAGTGGTCGATCCTGCCGCACGCCTCGAGGAGGAACTTATAGTGCGTCCGACATCAGAGACTATCATCTGGGGCACCTACAAGAATTGGATCCATTCATGGCGAGACCTGCCGTTGCTGTGCAACCAGTGGGCCAACGTCATGCGGTGGGAAATGCGTACGCGCATGTTCCTTCGCACAGCCGAATTCCTTTGGCAGGAGGGGCACTGTGCCCATGCCACGGCTGAAGAGTCGGAAGCACGTACAGTGCAGATGATCAATCTCTATGCCGACTTTGCCGAAAAATACATGGCCATGCCTGTGATACAGGGTGTGAAGACAGAGTCCGAACGTTTTGCAGGCGCTCTCAACACATACACCATAGAGGCGATGATGCAGGACGGCAAGGCTCTGCAGAGTGGCACATCCCATAATCTGGGTCAGAATTTCGCCAAGGCTTTCGATGTGACATTCGTCAATAAGGAGAACAAGCCAGAACTCGTATGGGCCAATTCATGGGGAGTGTCAACACGTCTGATGGGCGCTCTGATCATGACACACTCTGACGATAACGGACTTGTGCTTCCGCCGCATCTTGCACCGATACAGGTGGTGATTGTGCCGATTTATAAGGACGCTGAGGGGCTTAAAGCCATCTCTGAGAAAGTGCTTCCGCTTGTGAATGAACTTCAGACCAAGGGAATCAGCGTGAAATTCGATGACGCCGACAATAAGCGTCCCGGGTTCAAATTCGCCGATTATGAGCTCAAGGGAGTCCCTGTGCGTCTGGCTCTCGGTCAGCGCGACCTCGAGAATGGCACAGTAGAGCTTATGCGCCGCGACACTCTTGAGAAGGAGACAGTAGCATTCGAGGGGATAGCCGACCACATCGCCAGACTACTTGAAGATATCCAGACCAACCTTTTCACCAAGGCCAAGACATTCCGCGACAGCATGATATTTAAGGTCGACACCTACGAAGAATTCAAGGAGCAGATAGAGAAGGGTGGATTTATCCTTGCACACTGGGACGGCACTCCCGAGACAGAGGAGCAAATCAAGGCCGAGACCAAGGCCACGATACGCTGCATCCCTCTCGAGGGCGGGGATGAGACTCCCGGTGTAGACATGATTAGCGGTAAGCCCTCGCCGCGCCGTGTAATCTTCGCCCGCTCGTATTGAGCTGTCTGCAAAGATCGAGAGACACTTATTTATCCTTGACGTGAAGGATTCAGACCGATAGAAGCGAAGGGTAGCCGGAAGCCGAAAAGCTGTCCGACCGCCCTTCGCTCCCATTATAGCGGTTATGTCGGTCGCTGACCTCCGCCATTTTACAATAACCATACAACATATACACCTGCAACCATGAAACCGCACACCCCTCTGCTGCTTTCGGCCGCTATGGCCGTGGCCGGATTTTCCGGCATCAGCGCAGCACCGCTCAGCATTGACGACTATTGCGACATCAAGACAGCCGCGCCTGCCTCTGTAAAAGAAATGAGGCCGCTTGCCGACGGACAGACCTATGCCTGTATTTCGGATGATGAAAAGGCCATCTACGTATATAGTTACAAGACCGGTAAAAAGGTCGGCACGCTCTTCAGCACCGACAATATATCAGGAACGCTGAAAATTGATGAATTCGATGGCTATGCACTTTCTGCCAACGAAAAAAAGATATTGCTCTGGAATGAAGTGGAGACAATCTACCGTCACACATTCAGAGCGCAATATTACGTATATGATGTGGCACGCCGTACGCTCGCCAGAGTCTCTGATGCCGGAGCACAGCAAGGAGCAATCCTCTCGCACGATGGCCGGATGGTGGCCTATCAGCGGGGCAACAACATATACATCGCCAACATTGATTATGGCACAGACGTGGCAGTCACCACCGACGGGAAGTTGAACCACATTATCAACGGCACCCCCGATTGGGGATATGAAGAGGAATTCGGCATAGTCAACACAATGCGCTGGAGTCCGGATGACAAACGTCTCGCCTTCATTCGCTTCGATGAGAGCGAAGTGCCAGCCTACAGTTTCGACAACTACCGGTCATATTGCGAAGAGGATCCTCTGGGCGATCTCTATCCCACGCCCTACACCTATAAATATCCTCTTGCCGGATATCCCAACTCACGTGTAAGTGTGCTCTGCTACGAGACCGACACGCGTCTCACCAAGACAATGGACCTGCCGATAGGTGAGACCGACTATGTCCCCTCGCTTGAATTTGACGGCAAAGGAGAGAATCTGATGGTGATGCTGCTCAACCGCGACCAGAACCATCTTGACCTTTACAAGGTAAATCCCGGCAGCACAACAGCACAACTGATACTTACACAGACCTCGAAGGCTTGGCTTGCTCCTGACAGCTACCAGATGGCGGACTACGGCGACACCGACTTTGTGATAGGCAGCGATGAGTCGGGCTACCGTCATCTATACATCTACAACTACAACGGAGTGTTGCAGCGCCAGCTGACCAAGGGAGACTTCAACGTGACGCACTATTACGGGCGGGATGTACGCAAAGGATTGCATTACATACAGACTACGTCGCTTGGCGCCATCAACCGCACCGTAGCCAGTGTCGATTCCAAAGGGAAACTCACATTGCTGCATGGCGAGGAAGGGACCGAGAACGCCTGGTTCAGCCGCGACTTCTCATACTATCTCCGTAGCTATTCGAGTGCCACGACTCCTACACGCTACGCCATATATACTGCTTCCGGCAAGCAGGTGCAGCTCGTAGAGGGCAACGATGCCTATGCCGCCCGGTATGCGGATGCCCCGAAGATGGAATTTCTCAAAGTGAAGAACGCCGCAGGCGAAGAAATGAACGCATACATTATCAAACCCGCAGATTTCGACCCATCGAAGCGCTATCCGCTGATGATGTATCAGTACAACGGCCCGGACTCACAGGAGGTGCTCAACCGCTGGCGTATGGAAGGTATTTTCTATGTTGCTTCGCAGGGGTATATCGTGGCCGCCGTCGACGGGCGCGGCACGGGCAACCGTTCGCGGTCCTGGGCACATGCCGTGTACTGCCGTCTCGGCCAAGACGAGACATCCGACCAGCTTGCAGGCGCGGAATATTTCGCATCATTACCCTATGTGGATGCCGACCGCACATCATGTTTCGGCTGGAGCTACGGAGGCTACATGACCCTGATGGAGCTAAGCGATCCCCGATGCCGATTCAAGTGCGGCGTGTCGATGGCCCCGGTGACAGACTGGCGACTCTACGACTCCATCTACACCGAGCGCTATATGCTCACCCCACAGCAGAACAAATCAGGCTATGATGCTGCCTCCGCCCTGGAACGCACAGGCCAGATGACCCGCCGTCTGCTCATCATGTCGGGTACGAACGATGACAATGTGCACTACTACAATACGTTGAAATATGCCTCTAAGCTCAACTACGAGGGGCAGGTGTTCGACATGATGTCGTATGCCGGGTTCGAGCACAGCCTGCGTATGTGCAACGCCCGAGCACGTCTCTTTGCCAGACTGGTGGACTTCCTCGACAATAACCTCAAGAAATGACGTCACGGCGGCATCGCCGTCCGTAAGCGATACAGTAGTCACCTCGCCGGAGCATAGTCTACGGCGAGGTGACTTGTCATTCCGGCAAGTGCGAAAGCGCGATAGAAAACTAAAGTGTTAAAACACCGTCGTGAATAAAAAAAGTGGAGGAAAAAGTTTGAATAATCACATTATTAAATTAATTTTGCATCGTAAACGAGACGGAGCGAATAAATGAATGCAGACTTCTCTCCAATATAACTTCCCAATGTGATAACATAAAATCCGGAGGAAGCATCCGGCTCTGATTCTCATTGCTGATAATTAGGCATATAAATGCCGTAATGACCATAATACTCCGGTCGTGCCGCAGCCGTGTGCGGTGTGGCCGTATATAATAACCTTCAGATGGACGATTTAAGAAGAGTAAACAGTGTGCAATTGTACACATTCTGGAAGAACTTGTCGTTAGGGCTGCTTGTGATAATAGCCCTGATGGCATTCTCACATATATTACCCTTCTATGCCTCTCCGATTATAGCCTTTCTGGCAGCCACAGTGCTCTACACAATGCTCTACAACAATAAGATGCGGACAGAGAGCGGGTGCCTTGTAATTGTGTATACGTTGCTCTACTGTGTGGTCAACTATACGATAGTCACCGTTGTGCTGAGCATACTCACCATGTGGCATTTTGTGAGTCTGCCGAAGGAATTCCTGTTTCTCAATGATCCGTATATATCTTCATTGCTGATGAATCCGGTGTGTCTGATTACCTGCATAGTGCTATATTTCAGACGGCGCAGTATCGGAATATGCAGAGAATGCAGACTGAGTGCCGATGGCTTGTACGAGCGAGGCAAGGCCGGGTCCATTGTCAGATATGAGGCTTACTTCCAGATTCGCAATCTTATATATCTTTTCGGATTTCTCACGGTTGCCGTGTGGGCATATTATGAGTTCATCTATATAAAACTTTCTCTGAACTCTCGCGACTATTACGTATTCACCTGGCTCAACATCATATCATTCGTACTTGATGAGCTATATTTCGTAGCAAGATACTATAACTTATATCTCGACCTTAAGGAGAATGATGAAATCATCACACAGGAAGAGCTTCAGGATATGACCGCCAAGACATACCTGCGCTACTACGTGATATATGGTGATAAGATATATCTTGATCCGAAATCGATAGTTGCCGGATCGGAATATAAGGAGGTTCTCGACACGCCGTTTGTGACAAAACGTTCGGTCAATGGTATCCCGATTCCCGAGGTGCGTAGCATAATCCGCCGACTTACAGGTTCGGCCGACGGCGAATTACGATTTTTTTACGGCCGTCGCAGCGCCGAACTTAAAAACCACTCCGTGCTGCGTTATTTCTATTTTCTTGATGGCCGTCTTGAAGACTATCAGGATATGCCGGTCGACGGGGAATGGGTGGATTTCGAGGACGTGAAACGATTCTACACCCACACACCGGGTAAATTCGCGCCGATGGCGGTGGGCGACATTTCACGTCTTGCCACAATCATACTGACTGAAAAGATGTATGACGAAAACGGTCGCCGCAAGGTCAGACTCAAGAGCTATTCTCCGACATTCACTCTTGAGGATGTGCGTAATTCCGCGCTTGACTTCCAGGATGACAAATGGATTAAAATCTCCATGTTTAATTCCGATACACCCTTCTATAGGGTGAAAAAACTGTTCAGGGGCAAACCGAAAGTAAGGTGAATCAAATATCGGCAGAATAATCCTCTCCGGGATAGATCTAAAGGGTATGAAATACGAATCGATAGCCATAGCCGGACCTACGGCATCAGGCAAGACCCAGAAGGCCGTGGCCATAGCCGCGGCCTTTAATGGTGAAGTAATCAGCGCCGACTCACGTCAGGTATATGTCGGGATGAATCTGGGCACAGGCAAAGACCTTGAGGAATATGGAGATGTGCCGTATCATCTTATAGATGTGGCTCCGGCAGGAAGTAAATACAATCTTTACATGTATTTGCGGGATTTCCGCCGAGTATACGCTGATGTGCTTTCGCGCGGTCGTATGCCGGTGGTGTGTGGAGGCAGCGGCATGTATCTTGAGAATGCGCTCGGGGGGATGTGTCTCCCGGAGGTGCCCGAGAATACTGAATTGCGGGCATCGCTCGAGGGGAAGACTCTTGAAGAGCTCACAGAGATGCTCAGTGGGATGAAGACACTGCATAATGTGACGGATGTGGATACCTGCAAGCGGGCGATTCGCGCCATAGAGATACAGCGTTACTATATGGAGCATCCCGACGAGGCCAGAGAGACTGCAAAAGACGGCGTCAAGCCCTTGCCGACATTGATAGTGGCGCTCGATATATCGCGTGAGGCCCGTCGGCACAAGATAAGCACACGCCTTGAGAGTCGCATACGCTCAGGTATGCTTGAAGAAGTGCGCCATCTTCTTGACAGCGGCATCTCGGCCGACGGCCTCATATATTATGGGTTGGAATACAAGTACCTGACACTTCATCTGACGGGTCGTCTCAGTTACGATGAAATGCTGCATGGACTTGAAACGTCGATTCATCAGTTTGCAAAACGTCAGATGACGTGGTTGCGCGGCATGGAGCGACGCGGATTCACGCTGCACTGGCTTCCTTATGACCTGTCAGACAAAGACTTCGTAGAGGCGGTGCGTCATCTCTACGGAGGAGCGGAGGCATAAATAGAGGCTACGCAGGATTATCGCACTTGCCGATATGATGTCAAACACTGTTGTGAAACATGTCTTTTGAATAGGATTAAATTCAGATAATTGGTAAATTTGCATGATATTGAGTATGTGGCTTTCACGGCCGGATTAACTGTGAAAGGTGATACATAATTGAGTGTTCAAATTTAATTTATAAGTAAATGTTCAAATTTAATTTATACAATATGCGAGCTTGTTTTTTAGTCGATTTCGGTGCGGAGTGAAGGAGCATAGCGGGCTATGCGACTGAACGACAAGCCGAAAGCGGCAAAAAAGAAGCCGCGGATTGTATAAAAGATTTCTTTTCACTTACTATCGTTTAAATTTGAACACTTACTTACAATATGCGGGCTTGTATTTTAGTCGATTTCGGTGCGGAGTGAAGGAGAATATATACATACTCGACTCAGCGACAAGCCGGATGCGGCAAAAAAAGAAGTTGCAGATTGTATAACAGATTCCATTTCAATTGCTATCGGTTAAATTTGAACTTTTACTTATAGGTTTTAGGTTTGCTAAAGATTGATTAAATTAAGTGTTCGGATTTAATTTATGCAATGTGGTCATTTAAGCTTTTTACGAAAACTCAAAGAGGTGTCTGGGTTTGTCTGATTCAATGTGAACCTTCATTAAGATTTAGGTATATATAAATCTTAATAAATCTTGTCATTGAATAGGTTTAAACGACTTCAATATATGTGTGCTCTTTTGTCGATTCCTGAATGAGAAGAGATAAAAAGGAGCTGCCGATTGTATAAAAGATTCCCCTTCACTTTATGATATCGTTAAAACTTTTTGCGAATACTCAAAAAAGTGTCGATATTCATTCTCTTCAGGGTCAATCTCCATAAATATTTTGGCATCGGAAAAGTATAAGTGACTTCAATATATCTAAAATTTGAAGACATACTTATCTACTATAAACTATTAATAATTCTTATATGTTAACCAAAAAATTAGCCATGACACTTCTGGCGTTGTCGACGGCCGCGGTGACGTATGCCGATAGCTATGACGCCACGCTGACAAGCCAGCCTTCGCCGGCGGTGAGCACCAAGGCGCTGGAAGTGACCATTCAGACGAAAGACATGGGGCCGGAGGTGTATTGCTACACCTGGTGTGCGAATGTCAACGGTTCAGAGAAATCTCCGTTTACCTGGGATGGTGCGAATACCGAGAAATTCCGCATGACCGGGAGCGGGGGCACCTACACACTTTCTATTCCCGACATCCAGGCATTCTACGGCCTGACCGATGACGAACTTGCCGGACTCACCGAACTGGGATTTATCGCCAAGACCGTAGGAGGGCAGCAGACCAAAGACGTGTTTCTTCACGTAGAGCAGGGAAGGCGTGATGTATACGGAGGTGGCGAGGGAACGCTTGCCAGTCCCTATATCCTTTCCACAGCGGCTCATCTTGCGGAATTTGCCACAGAATCGCGTGACTGGACTCCCGATGTGTATGTGCGTCTTGACGCCGACATCGACGGCTCTCTTCTGTCGGCACCTATCGGAAGTGGGGCGATGCCATATCAAGGTTACTTCGATGGAGCCGGACACACAATCAGTAATATTTCGCTCAAGGGGGACGCACTTGGTGGCGCCACAGGTCTTTTTGGTGTAATCAAAGGAGCCGAGATATCCTCGCTTGGAGTGACAGGAGCCTCGGTAGAGGGAGTGAATCATGTCGGCATTCTGGTGGGTAAAGCCGAGAGCGGCAAGATAGAGCGTTGTTTCGCAACCGGAGATGTATCCGGCAATTCAATCTGTGTAGGCGGTTTGGCCGGCGAGAATATCGGCGCCATCATCAGCGACTGCTATGCGGGAGTGCATGTCAGTAACGCTGATGATTATGCCACAGGCGGCATCGTAGGCAAAAACAGAGGCACAGTGCGAAATGTGTATGCCACAGGCGAAATCGTTGGTAAGGATTATGTGGGAGGTATCGTAGGTGCCAACTATGGTTCGGTCAGCAACTCTGTGGCTATCAATGGCAAAGTCACCGGTAGCTACGATTATGTGGCCCGATTCGGCGGTAATGACAATGCCCGCAACACCTCGGCAGACAATCACAGCTGGGATGTGATTCCGAATGGCACTTCGACCGACTGGAAAACATATGGAGATCATGCCGAATTGCACTCAGTAGGAGCATTGGCCGACTTCTCTACGTTTAAATCTCTGACTGAATGGGATTTTGATAATGTATGGGAATGGGTTGAGTCGTCGGGCTCCCGCTATCCGGTATTGCGGGGTCTTGACAATCAGATATGTGTGCATCCTTCCGCTTTCAATAGTATACTGACAAGTGTCGAGGAAATGATAGCCGATGAGAGTGTCCGCCTGAGCGTGGGGCCCAACCCCTTCGACGGCTATATTACCATAAGCTCGACCGAGACATTGGCCAGTGCGGAACTCTATGCCATGAGCGGTGCGCGTGTGGCTTATGAGGAAGCTTCAGCCGATGCCGATGTGCTCACACTCAGAGCCGACGGCCTCACGAGCGGTGTCTACGTGCTTCGCGTGTCGACAGCCATCGGTCATGTTTATTCATTTAAAGTCAGCAAGAGATAATTATTCCCCAGACATCAGACAATGACAACAACAACTAACCTGCGCACACTCTGCGCCACAGCCGCATTGGTAGCGGCCTCCGGAATCGGGTGTATAGCCGATGACGCCACACTGAACCGTCTGGAGATTAAGTCAGGAGAAGTCAACCTTCTTTCAGACTTCAAGCCAGCTGTAAATAGCTATGAGATTGAATTAGGTGAAGATGCCGCCTCTCTGGCCACATTCTCGGCGGCTCCGTCGTCAAAGACAGCAGTCGTGGATATCACCATCAACGGCACACCCTATACCAACCACACACTCGGTCAGCTTCGCGGCGGCGATAATGTGATTGTGTATACTGTGCGCGACGGTGCCCAGACACAGACCTACACAATCACGGTGCGCACCCCTGAGGTGGTGCGTGAAGATTACTTCACCTGGAAGAACGCCAATGTGTATTTCGTGCTGACCGACCGTTTCTATAATGGCGACAAGAGCAATGACGAAAGCTATCATCGCAAGAAAAAGGCGGGAGGCACTGATGTGGCCACATACCATGGCGGCGATATAGCGGGACTGACCGAGAAGCTTGATTATCTTGACAAACTCGGAGTCAACGCCATCTGGATCACAGCTCCTTATGAGCAGATGCATGGCTGGACGGGCGGTGCCGGCGATGCCTTCCCACATTACGCATTCCACGGCTACTATACGCTCGACTGGACCTTCATGGACCGCAATATGGGCACAATCGACGAGATGCGCCGGTTTGTGACAGAGGCTCACCGCCGCGGTATCCGTGTAGTGATGGACATCGTGCTCAATCATACAGGCTACTGCACGCTTGATGACTGTCTCGACTACGATTTCGGTAATTTCTATGGTAGTCCCGCTGCAGGATGGGTGCCCGACAATCAGCCCTACACCATGTGGAGCGAGCAGAACGCCATCTCTTTCAATGCCGATGAGCAGGGCAAGTGGGGCGACTGGTGGGGATCATGGGTGCGCGCCTTCGGCGACCGCTCGTGGTGTACATCAGCCGGCTACGTTGTGCCCGGGGGAGATGACAAGACCATGTCGCTTGCCGGACTGCCGGATGTAGTGACCGAGCGCACACAGAATGTTGAGATTCCTGCATTCCTCGCACGCAAATGGGCTGCGGAGAAAGGTGGTGACTATGATCTTTACCGTCTGCCCAATATTGATGATTGGCGAGTCGGGGGTAAAGGAGCACCAGCCGACTATATTATCAACTGGCTCGCTGCCTGGGTGGAATATTTCGGAATCGACGGATTCCGTTGCGACACAGCCAAACATGTGGAACTTTCGCGCTGGAATCAGCTTAAGAACGCTTGTAATAGCGCGCTCAACGCCTGGCGGGCAAGCGACCGTGCGGATGAATATGCAAAGAATTGGACCGATGATTTCTGGATGACAGGCGAATGCTTCGGATGGGATCATGGCGACAGCGGTTATTTCACGCAGGGTGGCTTCGATTCGATGATCAACTTTGCATTCAATGGCACAGAGGGTGGCGCCGGACGTACTCCATCTGTTGATGACTGGAGCTACTATGCCAATTTCTGTAATGGAGGCACACCGCGTCAGGTGCTCAACTATGTGTCGAGTCATGACACAGGTCTGCATCGTCCTGGCGACCAGAAGAATGTGGGCACCATGCTGCTGCTTTGCCCTGGAGGCGCGCAGATATACTATGGTGATGAGACATCACGTCCTGCAGTCAATGGTATGGGAGATGCGGGAATGGTGACGCGCGGTGACTTCAACTGGGATGCCGAAGATAATGACGTCAATCTCCACTGGCAGAAAATAGGTCAGTTCCGACGTCGTAATCCGGCAGTCGGCGCAGGTCGCCAGACTGCACTCGGCGCCGATACCTATGGTCGCACATTCTCCGAGAACGGCTATTCCAATGCCGTAGTGATACGCCTCAATACATCGGCCGGACAGACCTATACTGTAAGCACAGGCGACTGCTTTGCCGACGGCACGAAAGTGATGGATGGCTACAACAGCAGCAACACGGCTGAAGTGAGCGGCGGCAAGGTGACATTGACAGCATCAGGCCCGGTGATTCTTATTGAAGAGTATGGTTCGATTGGCGGCGGCGATTACGTGCCGCCGGTGCCCACACCCGTAAAACCCAATGTGACGGCATCACCGGCCGACGGAACAGTATTTACAGATAATGTCAGGGTGACACTCTCAGTGACTCCTGCAACTGATATTTATTATACTCTTGACGGAAGCACACCCTCGGCTGCATCCACACGCTACACGTCTCCGATCACACTGACGTCGACCACTACGGTGAAGACTTATGCCGCCAACGATGCCGGTGCGGTAATGAAGAACTTCACCTATACACTCAAGGACCAAGGGGGCGATGATGGCAACGATGGAGATGAAGACGGCGCTTGCTGCGTATATTATGTGAACTCTACCGGTTGGCAGGCACCTTATGTCTGGGCATGGACAGAAGAGCAGAACTGCACAGTAGCCGGCACGTGGCCCGGCGACCGCATGACCGAGAAGAACGGAGTGTGGTATTGGGAGGCTCCGGAAGGGAAGACCCCGGACGTTATCATATTCAATAACGGTGGTAATGGAGATCAGACTGATAATCTGGAGTTTGTCAGCGGGCATACATATCAGCGCGACGGCTCTCACAGTCTCGTGAGTTATGGCCCGCAGAAACCCACAGTCTCCGTGTCGCCCAACGGAGGCACAATGAAGGGGAGTGGCCTGATCAGTGTGAAGATAGGCAATGACGCCCAGACGGTGGCCGGCTCGTTCAACGGTAAAAGTGTGGTATTGGCCGACGGTACGACCACTCTTAAAGTGAGCGACTATCTGGCCGACGGTGAGAGTGCCACATTCTCAATCACCGCAACAAACGCAGCCGGACAGACTGAATGGTCGTCGACCTTCAGTCGTGATGACACAGAGCCTGTCTACACCCTTTCAGGCGACTGGCGCGAACTCTCGATTTATCAGATAATGGTGGGATCCTTCCAGCATGGCGAAGGTGGCGCCACAGGTTACACCGATATGTGGGGACCGGAAGGGCACCGCAAAGACGGCAATCTGCGGGGCATCATCAACTCTCTGGATTACATCAGAGATCTTGGTATGAACGCAATCTGGATGACACCGATTTTCGATTCCACCAATGGTAATGGTGGAGAGAAACTTCAGGCCACGGGTTACTTCTGCACCAACTACTTCAAAATCGATCCGAAGTTTGGTACAGAAGAAGATTTTGACGAGCTTGTGCGCACAGCGCATGAGAAAGGTATCTACGTGATACTTGACGGCGTATTCGGGCATCATGGCGGTGTGAGCGAGGCTTCGCCAGAGGGGAACCATATCGACAGCACGACAGCCACCAATGTGCGTGGTTCTGACTCAGGCAATATATCATATCCGGCATCTTTGGATTATTTCAAGGAAGTGGTGCGCTACTGGATGGAGCGCGGAGTAGATGGCTGGCGTCTCGACCAGTGCTATCAGGCATATCAGGGTGGACACAACTATTGGTATGACCTGCGCAAGGAGGTGGAAAGTGTGGCTGCCGAGCGCAAGGCCCGTGGCGAACAATGGGGCACTCTCGGCTACATGGTAGGCGAGGACTGGACTTCAGCCGGTAATATCACCACTACGCAGCAGGATGGCCTTAAGAGCGTGATGGATTTCGACGGCAAGGACGAACTTGTATATCTGAGCGACGGCATCGGCTCAATCGGCAGGTTTCTGACTACTGACGCCGCCGGCCGAGGATACCGCGATGCCGATGTCAATCCCACAATTTTCCTTAGCAATCATGATACATCGCGCGTGGGCGACTTCGTGGACGTAGCCAGTGCCCCGCAGCAGCTGATGACGCGCCATGCGGCAGTCGCGGCATATTCTGGTCCGGCCTGCACTTATTATGGCGATGAAATCGGCGACAAGAGCGGCAACGGCAATGCCGACAACAAGGCACGCACATCCGGTCGCCTCAGCGACTTCACTGCCAATGAGCAGATGGTGCATGACTATGTGGCAAAGGTATTTAAAGCGCGTGCGGAGAACCCTGCTCTCTGGCGCGGCACTGCTGAAAAGAACACACAGAGTTCATCGTGTGTGAAAATCACAAAGACCGATGCCGCGACCGGCAATAAGGTGATTGTGATTTTCGCATCGGCCGACAGTAATGTCTCAATCGGTGGCACGGGCACCGACCTCATCAACGGCGGCAGCGTGAGTGGCTCAGTCAATGTAAAAGCCTGGATTCCGGCTTTCATCCGCATGAACTGACCTGGCTCTGTCAATATATAAAGATATCGGGCGCTGATATGATTCAGCGCCCGATATCTTTATATATTGACATAACCGATAAGTAAGTGTAAATTAAGACCGCTTCCAACAAAAAATGTAAAAGCTGCGAGACGGAGGTAACTTTCTTTCGCTTGTACCGGATATTGTCATTATTCAGTTTATAAGTAAGTGTTCAAATTTAACCGATAGCAAATGAAATGGAATCTTTTATACAATCTGCGGCTTCTTTTTTGCCGCTTCCGGCTTGTCGTTCAGTCGAATATGTTTATATTCTCCTTCACTCCGCACCGGAATCGACTAAAAAACAGTCCCGCATATTGTATAAATTAAATTTGAACACTTACTTATTGCTTAGTCATTTCGTCTTAAGGAATGTGATGATGTCGCGAGGAGAAAACCGCTTCCCTTTGAGCAGGATTGACGAGCTATAGATTTTGCCCGCAAATGCCATAGAAAGCCATGCGAAGAAATAGAGCACAATCACACTTATGATTGACTCCCACAGGGGCGCCGTCTGCGTGATTGCATTTACGGCACCGATAGTGGGCGATGTGAGAGGAATATATCCGAGAATGCGGACAAAAGAGCTGCTGCCATGATCCACGGCATACATTCCGATATAGAAGCTGCTCATCAGAATCAGAGTGAGCACTGCTACATATTCCTGGTTTTCGTTGTTTTTGTCGGTCATCGCGCCCCCGGCGGCATATAGCGAGCCGAAGAACACGTAGCCACCAATAAAATAAATAATGCTCCATACTACTGCCATGATGTAGTCATAGGTCAGGGCATGACTCAGCAGGTCGCCTATGGGGAATATAAGCAGCAGACCGATTACGAGCACAGCCACAATGACACCCCAGAGCATCATCTGTGTCAGCCCCACCAGTCCTACGGCAAGTATTTTGGCGAGCATCATGGTGCGTCCCGGCACGCATGTGGCCAGGATTTCCACAATGCGATTAGTCTTTTCAGTCTTAACTTTCTGAAAAATCTGACTGCCATACATCATGATGAACAGCGTTAGAAACACGCCCATCAGCAGCCCGATTCCCTGAAGTGGAGTTATTTCATCGTCATGGTCTGGCATGATGGATTCCTGAAATTTCATAGCTGAATCTGATTCAGCCATAAGATAGCCCATGACAGCGCCGAATGCCACCATCAGTACAGGCATTATCAGAGTTGAAATCCAGAATGACTTGGAGCGAACATCGGTGAGATACTCGTTGCGTATGATTAATCCTAATTGCGACATATCGGTTTATTCAGATTTTTCGTTGATTACAGCCTCCGTGTGTCGGGCATCTTCAGCCACATCGGCCGGAGTATCGGGATGACGAGAGGTATACTTTATAAATATATCAGTAAGAGAGGGGAGGGCTTCTTCAAAATGAATCACATCACTCTGAAAAGCAACGGCATCAAGCAGGTCCATATTGGTCTTGCCCTCGGCAATGCGTATTGTATAGGCGTGCCCCTTGCGCCAGTTGAGTGTGCGTGACGGGGTGATGTCGGTCACAATCCCTCCGTCAATCAGCGGTTGCACAGTCAGCGGGGTGCGTGTGGTGAGTATTAGGGAATTATCCTTATTCGCTTCCTTGATGTTTTCAATACTGTCTTTCACGAGGAGATTGCCATGGTCAATAAGCGCGATGTCGGAACACATGTCTTCGATGGCCGGCATGTTGTGCGAAGACAGCATGATAGTGGTGCCCCGGTCGTGCAGACGGGCGATAAGTTCCTGAAGCAGCGCTCCGTTGATCGGGTCAAAGCCGCTGAAAGGCTCATCGAGAATCACCAGTTCCGGTTCGTGCACCAGCGTAGAGATAATCTGCACTTTCTGCTGATTGCCTTTTGAAAGTTCCTTGATACGTCGGCGTCGGTCGGGAGTGAGATTGAATAGGTCAAGGTATTCGGCCATCACTTCTCGCAGACGTTTGCGATTGCCTCCTTTCAGCTGGCCGAAATAGAGAATCTGGTCTTCGACTCGCATTTTGTCATATAGACCTCGCTCCTCGGGCATATATCCGAGTAATCCGGTCGTTTCAAGAGATGCGGGACGCCCATTGATCAGAGCTTCACCTCCATCAGAGACCATAATGCCATTCAGGATGCGCAGCAGTGTTGTCTTGCCGGCTCCGTTAGGGCCGAGCAGACCGGTAATGGAGCCGCGTTCTACCGAGAACGTGACATCGTTGAGAGCACGTTTGTCACCGAAGAACTTCCGGAGTTGTCGGATTTCAAGAATATTATTTCCCATTTATAATATTAGTAGTGGATAATAACTTAAAGTATAAGTAAGTGTTCAAGTTAAGTAAGTAAGTGTTTAGTAGATGACAAAAATTAAATTTATGCTGTTAAACACTTAATTTTCAGTC
>ERZ778518.773-NODE-773-length-27415-cov-8.636623_pt1 | contig 27415 bp, 31 predicted proteins | sample MGYA00510340_ERZ778518 | MGnify/ENA primary metagenome ERZ778518 (study PRJEB29527, sample SAMN07138967) | mouse gut metagenome | material: feces | host: mouse | place: China:Nanjing | collected 2016-01-25 ...
ACACCTTAATTTTACCACAACTGGATGCTCTTTTTTATTCATTTAATAGATGAAATGCAATAAACAGCTTAAGTACAATAACTATGGGACTTTGAGCCACTTTCACCGCGTATCGGTGAATAATTTAGGTTAAGCATGGAAGACATACGGAACTACTACGGAAGTACAGAGGTAGATACAGACGGCACAAGGAGATTGAAACAGGCGTAACCGCAAGTAAAAAATAGGGTGTAACCAATGGAAACGGCTGCACCCTGACAATAAAAGAAAAGGACGGTATAAGGATATGAGAATCAACGGCGCAAGACAATTCAGGGGAAATGATGGGAACAGCTATTTCGTACAGGATGCACACAAAGCAGACATGCATAAAGGGAAATATATTTTGACTGTCAAAGTAAATGGTGTGTATAAATTATGTTACGACATGTTTTATAAGCTGTTGTATTTTAATACCATTAAGGATGCACAAAGGGAAGTGTTATACAGTGCTGATTTTATTAGAACCATGTGAGAATATTGCAGGAAAGATGAATGAAGGATGCAGGAATGCGGATTGAAATTATTCAGCTTCTATGGGCTTCATCTGGAATATATCTGGATGCAGTAAGAAACATACCTGGAATATGGCAATAGATTGGGACTATGGGCTTCATGCTTTCATAGTCTTTTCTTTCTGGTTTTCGCTTCTTTCTTTTGGTGTATTTAATGGCTCTGTGTGCGTTTCTAAGGGGCAAATTCGGGCTTTAATGGTTTGGGTGTAATGTGTTAGGGTACGGATGGAAAATGGATATTTGGGCTGATAATTGCGTTGTGTGATGTGGTTTATGCAGCAGTTTGGAGGGAAGTGGGTGCAGTGGTACTAGGGTGGGTTTACATTTTATTTTTCTGACTTTAGTGTAGGAAAGGGGTTATCTAATCAACATTCATGTTACCTTAAAAATTTGACTCCGAATCGAATATGCCAGGGGAGGGGGTATGTTTCGAACAAAAAAATAGTTAAGTACTTAATATATAGAGGTATACCACCAAAACCCGCAAAAAAATAAGGCACACCAGACTTTCACATCCGATATGTCTTACAACAAATCAACAATAATAGCTGATTTCCCCAAAATATTCATACCACTTCTGCATAATCTCATTGCTATTCGCCTCAATAAAGGCTATCAGCTTCCTCAGATCCTTTGCAGGTATTTGGGAATTGTTATTGCAAATGAGAGTCTTCCCTCTTTTCGTTATCCATATTTTTGTTGAGTTCGCCCTTGGGTTATGTTCCGCAATATGCGCATGAACCGACTCTGTCGGCTTATTCTCATTTGCCCAAAAGAATATGATATATCCACCGAACCTAAAAATTTGAGGCATTTGCAAATCCACCTTCTTTTGCAAACTCTATGATTAAGTGGGCATTATTTTCTACAAATTCTTTATAATAAGCCATTTCTTCATCAGAGAAGCCAACTACTTCTTCCCATGTGTAATCCGGCAAATAACACGTTGCATTATGAAAGCCATCATATACCGCTTTTTCAAAATAAACTTTTACCCTTCCATCTGCCCTCATTTCTGAATGGACTACTTCTGTCGTATCGCTCAGTGTTGCATAAGGATATACCATAATTGCCAGCCTCCCAAAACCTATCAGGTTTTTCCACAAATTTAATTATCATTACTATACCACAGCTTGAATCTTTTATCTACATTTTTCTAAAAAAATAGGCATACCAGACTTCCACATCCAATATGCCTTCATTCACTTTCAAATATATCTTTCCTCATACTTATTGTATGTTTTGCATTTTTCCGTTTATTGCTCAAATTTTCAATGAATCCATTCTTCTCATAGAATCTAGGTGTATTTGGCTCATACTCAATATCTGCATCTACAGTGATAAACCTACACGCTATTCCCATTTCATTCATGCCAAAAGCAAATGCCCTTGCCATATCCAGCATAAATGAACCATATCCCTTCCTTTTTGCCTTATCCGATACTTCCTTATTCACTGCCAGCTTTCCAACTTTTAATGCAGGTATTGAAGCATATGGCACTTTACTTATATCATGTAACTCTTTTTCTTCATTTGTCAATTTAATCGAATCTGCCAAAAAAGTCATATATGCCAACAATTCATTGGTTTTCCTATGAAAAAGCAAGAATGTTTTACTTACATTTAAATCATAAAATTTATTGGCAATTTTCAAAAAATCATTATATTCAGCAATATGACTGTCAAATAAATAATGTGAGACATCATCTACTTCATTGATTGATAATAGTCTCACATCATTTTGAATCTCCACAATGTCACTTTCTGTCAAATAACTCATGATTTCCGTATATCAGCAAGGACATTATGCAACATATAGTTTTTCTTCATGGCCTTTTCTGTCGGTTTAGTATTTGTCTGAAGCAACAGTTTGGCTGCATCCTTACCGCTTAGTTCAGGTGTTGCCTGGATAGGTTTTATTGTTGACATAATATCCACCTCTTTCCCTTTCTTTTCCTTATTCATATTATATCACCTCAGTTACCAAAACTCAATAACTGTGTATGTGATATTCTCTTATTACTGAGAAGTTTATCACATACTCAATCAAAAATCAATCATTTTTACATATTATGTGCAATGATGGCATAACAATTCCTGATTTTCATCATACAAGGTAAAATACATCTGCTATGCCTTGCCATCAATAACCATCAATCCCAATCTTCCACATACGGCTTCACTTCAAACCTCACCAGCGCATCATACACCTTTTTTGGAACCTTATTCTTATACTTATCAGCCATAATCAGTATGTCAGCCTGTTTATGCCTTTTATATTCTTCAAATGCTTCCTCTGGTGTTTCCCAATAAGATAATCTCACAACTTCGTCATGCCCATATGGTTTTATCTCACCATAATACATTTTCATTTTACTGTCATACCTCACGCCAAGGGGCAAATCCATTTTAGAATTCCTCCATTTGCCTGTCTTATGCTTCTTACAGTTGGATAACATGGTATTCAATGTCTGGGGAATGATACAACATTTATCAGGAGCATACTCTTTATATCCAGGAAACAGCAGGTCTTTATCTACTGCCATGGATTCACCGTCACACCCATAATATTCAGAAGCCCACCACTCCGCAAATGAATCCTTGTCATTTAGCCATAAATCACACATAGTTGAACCATTCTTATCCTTATAGCACCTAATATAGATGCCATTCCAGATTGAATATGCAGCAGTTGATTTCAATGTTAAATATGGAAGATATTCCTGTCGTCTGCCCAGTTCATCCACATAAACTATCCCACACTCCAAATCAGTATATTCTTCATTGTTTACAAAGATTAAATTCCTGTAATAACAATTATTTTTATCTCTGTCAATGTGCCATATCCTGTTATATTCATTTGGGTTTTCAAGGAAATGCTCTGCTACTAACTTGTCTGTATATGTTTCTATCCTTTTCTCTTTATCTATTCCACTGAGGGTAAAATGTGCATACCCTGTTTTATGCATACGGAAATTGCTGCGGAGATTGTTTACAAGCCGCCCATGGTTGCTGATCCAGTAATTATTTGTGCCATTCACCAATACAAATATTTCATCATTTGCAATAAGCTCTATGTCTGATTCCTTTATATCCAATACCCTTTTATCTGCAATGGATAAATATTCTTTAAATTCTTTTCTCTGTTCTAATTTCTTGTTGCTACTCATTTTACTTATAAATTCCTTTCAATTTCGATATGATAATAGATACGTTCACCAAAACGGGAGAACGTAAAAAGAGAGCCAGAATAGGCTCCCTGATATAAGAAAATATTCAGTTGTATGTTTTCGCCATTAGTGCGATTATTCAAATCTGTGTAATCGTGATAATAACGTTTCCAAAATGGGAAACACTGATTTTTCCCAACTTGTAGGGAAAAGGTAGAATTTCAGATATGCAGAGTATACATATCCGAATTAGACCATCCTGGACTAATGTATCCATAAATCCACATTAATTTGCAGTTGTACCACCATGGGGCAACCTTTTACACAATTCTGCGAAAAACTCATCCCTTTATAGGGGTTGGGTTTGTAACCGATGCTATTGGTTTAAGTTTTTCACTTTGAACGGAAATAGGTTTTTCCCATACATAATCAGGTTTTCACCTTTGAAAGTGAAAACTTTCAAAGTAAAAACTTTTTACTTTGATTTTCTAAGGTAGCGATTTACTACTTTAGGCTCTGCAATTATCAAAAGTTTTGCTTTCTAAAGCTGCATTTAACGACTTTTGGATTTACTTTGCTTTCAAGGATGTAAATACTCTTTACTCCCTTTACTATTTTGTATTCAAGGTAACTAATGTTTACCTTACTCCTTCCAATCGGACTAATCGGCAAATAACCACATATTTCAAAGGGTACAATTATAATGAGCCTTTCTACAAATGGAGAAACCCTCTGCCCTGAAACAGGGTAGCCATTATAATAGAATGTCCGCTATGGACACAATACAGATCCTTTTATAGGTATGTCGTGAAATACGACACCCCTAATCACATAAGTGTAGAATCGCACTTATTTTGAATATGGGATAGCATTTTGATGCCCAATATCCTATCTCCAAAAGGTATCGGTGAAACGCCTACCCCCTTTATATTTACACATTATGGTTTTTACTCCGACATTTTTGTCGAAGCTGTACTTTTTAGTATATGTTGGTTATAAACTTTACAGTGTCCTTTGAAAGCCAGTGCATTATATACAACCTGCGTCCATTTGAACGCAAGATGATTTTTACAGCAACATCAAATTTGAAGCACCTTTTATATTTTCGAGGGGTACAAAAATTTTCGTATCCCCTTTAATGGACATGCTAGAATGGCGCGACCACATATCACGCTTGGTGTTCCAGAATCCATTTCAACATATCTTCACATCCATTCTCGCCATCTGCTACGCCGAGTATCAGATCATACAACTCTTTTTGTGTATATTCCAATTCATACCCATTGACTGCAAGAAAAACCAGCATAACATGAACACCAATTCTTTTATTCCCATCTATCATTGCATGATTCTTTACCAATCCATAGCATAATCTTGCCGCTTTTGCCTGGATACTTGGATATAATTCATCACCACCGAATGACTGAAACGGACTTTCAAGTGCTGAATCCAACAATCCATTATCCCGAATTCCATCACAGCCTCCTATAGATTCTATCAACTGAGCATGGAGCATTAACACCTGTTCCTTTGTCAGACGGATCATTTTGCCAATACCTCATAAGCCTCTCTATTCTGTTCAATCAGTCTTTTAGATATATTCATGATATCTTCATCTGATGCAACTGAATCATTCTTAGCCTTGCTAAAATCTATTACAAGATACCTCGGCACATTATTTTTTAGGATAACAGCAGTACCATGTTCATCAACCAGCCTTGCTACTTTGGAAAAATTCTGGTTTGCTTCTGTAATGGAAACCATTGTATTTGTATCAATCTTCATGATCGAACATCTCCTTAATCACAATATTTTGTTTATATTATATGCAATTTATAGGATATATTCAACCTATTTTTTGATTACAGGAAAGATGTTTTGATTCTGAACATCTTTTTTTCTTAATTAAAACAGATCCTCTATATCAATAAGGTCTAAATCTTTTCCAGTAATGCAAAATAACTCATGATTACATTCACCATGAGATTCATTATCTACTTCTATATAATCAGGTTCCTTATAATCACCTGTTTTATAAACCTCAATATCCCGTTTTGGAGTTTCCAAATTTTTCGGAGACACCACTTTGCATGGGTCATTCTGTCCCACACAATCTATACTTGTCAGGGTAGGTTCTGATAAAACCTCACCCTCTGTAGGCATGTCCATTATTTCTTCTACAGAGAAATCATGCTCCATAGAAACAGGTTTTCCCCAGTTGTCATCGACTGCATTTCTTACTTCATCAGGAAATACAGATAAATCCAATAATTCACCCTGTTTATATTCGCCATCATAATACCCTTCTACTGGTTTGTATTTCAGTGATTTATTGTATGTAATACTTTGTCTACACAAATCAACCTCCGCATCAAAGTTGTTCCTATACTTTTTCGCATCATTACAGTAAGCATTGTATCTTAGCTTGATTGCCCTTCTGTCAAGCTTCTCAACAAAATCTTCACCTTCCACGGTATCAGAATATTTTTGCGCTTCAGCAATCACAGCATCTTTGTCACAATATCTGCCATATGAATTATTCAGCTTATAGTATGTACCATTTGATCTCCGCTTTTTATGTCTATACACATATATAAGCTGCATTTTCTCTAATTGCTCCAGGTAACCATTAATAGTCTCTTTCCCATATCCCCACAATGATATCATTTCATCTTGTGACATATGCCATTCCTTAGTCTGGTTATTGATTGTGCCAATCAGGGAACAGAAGAATGAAAATATATTAAACGGCTTATTTGCGTTTTCAAAGATGCTCTGCATCTCCCATTGTTCCAAAACAACAAACACTCGTCCATCTTTATCGCCTACACCGCATCCAATAGGATGAATACCTTTCTTAAACAACAAATTGCATTCTTTTAAATCATAGTTATAAATCGGTTTAATATTTTTGTTATACATAAATCATTATCCTTTCTTAAAACAGACCTAAGTTTCGTTTTGGGCAATCATTTGCCTTTTTTTCTTTTTTCTCCTAGGAAAAGTGGGCAATCATTTGCCCATTCCGATACTACTACTAAAGGAGATACTATTTACTAAAAGAGATACATTCTTACCCCTAACGGGGATAAGTTGAAATTTACTTTTTCGTAGTTATGTTCTCCCTGTATATCTTTCTGTTTCATATTATTTCTATATCACTTATTCCTTCAAATCATAGTTGTAATATCTTTTCCTCATACAGTTATCCTTTCATTTGGTAATTGATTTGCCACTAAATCAAAATTCTACTTTTATATTTCTCTTTCTACTGGATGTGATATCCCATATTTTTTATAAGTTTTGCATAACCACGTTCAGATAAAAGATAAATATGTTCAGCCTGTTTAATTGCTTGTTTTGAATATCCAAAAGATAGAAGCAATTCTAACGTTCCGTTCTCGTTGGAACGTTGAGCAAGATTAATAAAATCGATGTTCCCCGTATTCCTTTAACAAATCATCCTATTTATATATTCTTTTTTTGATTTACTAGCGGATAGAAATTTGCTAAAAAGAATTTTCTCTTGAGTAATTTTCACTCACCACCATTTGGTTGTCTCCTATAAGCCTGTTAAAAGTTTTAACATCCTCTTTTGTTTAAAGGGATGAATGTTTCGTTCACCCCTTTGTTTACGCTCACTAATGGGACTTAAAACTTTTATGTCCCTTACATTTATTTTTCAATATTCAATTTTCATCATCATTTATTGGAACTGTTGTATAGAATTACACAATCGACATAGTTAATAGTTATTAGAACTTCTTGAATTTCGGTTTTACAGATTATTTTGATTGTCCTGTAATAGCAATTATTTATTTTCTTAATGGACACCATTCAGGGCTTCTCTTCGGCAACTCATTTACACTTAATTTCCCCATATCGTCAATTCTGTCTACATGGTCACAATAATAAATCTTTTTCCCATAATTATACTTCTTCATAAATTCACATTCGGCGCAATTTTGCGTTCTATTCATATATCGTTGTCCTCCTGTATTACCATATCATATCTATATATTCTGGTTCTGACACTTTCACTTCAATAAACTTTCCATCTTTATCTGTCAATGATATATTCGTATTCATTTGTATAATATCTTCTGCCTTATGTTCCGTTTCTCTTCTATTCTGCCATGCTGTGAAAATCTTCATGACACGCTTTCTGATTCTTGATTTTCTTAATGGACAATCAGTTTTCATATCAATCTTCCCTGTACGCTTCCTATTCAGCGAACAATAATCATCCATATCTAAATGCCTGCTTACATCTTTCCTGTATATGCAATGGTTACAATTCTTCTTTCTCTTGCCCACATAAATTTTCATGAAATGCACTCCTGTCATTCATTCTCTGAATCTATTCCGTTTTTGGTTTATTCATCCTCTATTTTTTCTGTCAATGTCTCGCTTGGGTAAAACTTTACTTTTTTATGCTCTGGTACAATACATGTTTCTCCTGTCTTCGGGTTCATTGCTTCCTTTTCTTTCACGGTTTTCAGTTCAAAGTGCCCTATGCCGTAGAAATTGACTTTCCTGCCCTCCGATAGATAATCCATAAGCATATCCCAGAATAATTCAACCATTTTTACTGCATCCTTTTTATAAAAGCCGCCTTGCTCTGCTATCTTGTAGGCAAACTCCTTTTTATTCACTGTTTCCATATTATTTTTCTCCCCCTATGACCTTACTGATATTCCCTGGTTTCTTAAATACTGAATTGCCAATTGTAATAAGCTGCCATTGTTGATCGTTTCGTCCATCGTGTCATCCCACACACGGGGTTTATGGTTGACAGACAGTCCCCCATGCAATTCACTGTTCGCCCACCTTGCCACCTGATACCCGGTTGCATTTACATAATCATCCATGGAATCATAATCAATGTATACACATGCCCTTACGCCGCCTTTATCTGGATATGCGTCTACTTTTACTGCTGACCGCAGGAATGCTTCAGTCCTTCGGTAGCTTTCTGGTGTCCACCCGGTATAGTAATCATTCAGGTAATAATTTAACGTCTCATATACCCTTTCCGCTAATTGGTCTACCATATTTTTCATGACTGGCTGTAATGCTTTCTATAACTGGCTCATGTTCTTTATGTGTTTTGCCATTATAAGTTGTCCTCCTTGGGTTTTAGATTTTATGATTTTGTTTTTGGAATTCTGTTTTGCTTTTGGGTTCTGTTTTGATTGTTACAATGAAATTGTGGTTTCAAGTTACTGTAGAATTGGCTGTTAGAATGCCCCTGTGAAGCTCTATGTGGCTTATAAGGGCATTTTCATGCTGAATGCGGTGAATATTGTTTTGTGGTTTCAGGCACTAAAATAAGCCCACCATCAATCATATTTCTATAATTGATCATGGACTTATGGTAATGTCCAAATATCCAATTCCACGATGTACAGGATTCTTCCTTTCTCAGATGCTAATTTGTTCGTACGCTTGTTCTGATTACCTATCTTCTGAAACCCTTGATTTTATAGGATTTTTCAAAGCTGCTGACGGGAATCGAACCCGTGACCTCCGCACTACCAATGCGACGCTCTACCGACTGAGCCACAGCAGCAACTATATTTGACTGTCAGCTATTTTCCTAACCGACTTGTCTAATATACTATATTCTCCATATCTTGTCAATATTTTTTACAAATTTTTTTATAAAATCTTATAAAATTTTCCTCGAATACGCTGCATGGCATTGTCAATTGCCTTGGGGTCCTTTTCCATTTTCTCCGCAATCTGTCGATAATTCATCCCACTCAGATAAAACTCCAGGACTTGCTGTTCAAAAACGCTTAAGCTCTGTCTCACCTTTTCTTGAATTGCCTTGACATTCTCCCGATCAATGAAAAGCTGCTCTGGATTGGCATTCTCAAAAGTTTCCAGCAAATCCAGCAGTGTATCCTGACCATCCTCTCCCATAGCTGTACTCAAAGATATGTAACTGTTTAAAGGCTGATGCTTTTTTCTCTGGGAAGCCTCAACTGCATGATAAATCTGTCTGGTAATACACAAATCAGCAAAACGAAAAAAAGAAGCGTCTTTTTCCTGCCGATAATCCCGAATCGCCTTAAATAGTCCAATCATCCCCTCCTGAATTAAATCATCGGTATCCCCGCCAATTAAAAACATGGCATTGGCCCGCTTACGCACAAGATATTTATATTTCTCCATGATATAATCCATAAGCTCTGGCCGTCCGCTTCTTAATGCTTCAATTAACATTTCATCTGTCCAACTCTGATATTCTATCTTTCTCTGCACTTATTTTTCCTCTAAAATTATTTATACTTTTCACCAGAATGGAGACATGGGCAATGACCTTTTACATCCTCTGCCTTACAATTTCATAAGCCAGCACACCTGCTGCCACGGAAGCATTCAGGGAATCTATATTCCCAGCCATGGGAATAGCCGCTGTGAAATCACAGTTTTCTTTTACCAGCTTACTGACCCCTTCTCCTTCACTTCCAATAACCAGCCCGATTGCCCCTCGCAAATCCAAATCATACATAACGGTTCCATCCATATCCGCACAGACAAACCACATCCCCTTCTTCTTTAACTCTTTCATTGTATTGGACAGATTGGCTACCTTCGCCACTGGAGTATAATTGATTGCCCCGGCAGATGTTTTTGCCACGGTAGCCGTCAGTCCCACCGCCCGCCGCTTAGGTATAACCACCCCATGAGCTCCTGCAAGATTGGCAGTACGAATAATTGCCCCTAAATTATGGGGATCCTCAATATTATCTAAAAACAGCAAAAAGGGCGGTTCTCCCTTCTCCTCTGCTATTTTTAGCATATCCTCCACTTGCGCATATTCATAAGCCGCCGCAAAAGCAATGACTCCCTGATGCTTCTTCGTCTCTGAAAGCTGATCCAGTCTTTCTTTTGTGACAAAGTTTACAATTGTATCATGTTTTCTAGCTTCCCTGGTAATCGTACGCACAGGCCCATCCTGGCAGCCGTCCAATACAAACAGCTTGTCTATGGTTTTACCAGAACGAAATGCTTCCAGCACCGCATTCCTTCCCTCAATGGTCAGCTCTTCGTATCTCATCTTTATCCCTCCATGTTTCCATCCCATCCAGCCCCTTTAAAATCAGCTCCATCATTCGTTCCATCTCATCTTTCAGGTATAGATAACCCATCAATGCCTCAAAGCCTGTGGCTCTGCGGTAATCTGCCACCGTGGAATTCTTGGCCATGGTAAATGATTTTGCATTTCTTCCTCGTTTGTATACTGCAAATTCTTCTTCTGTCAATTCTGGCTGCAAAATACCAATCATCTGAGATTGAGCGTGTGCTTTCACCAACTGGCTGGTCCTTCTGTGAAGGTCGTTCACATGGGCATTCCCTTTTCCAACCATCATGGAGCGAATCACCAAATCATAAATCCCGTCTCCGATATAGGCCAGCACCAAGGGAGAATACCCTCGGATATCCATCTGGTCTATGCCGAATTTTTCTAAAATATATTCATTTATGCCCTTTTCCATTTTATCCCTTCTCTGGTATCCTCCAGGATAATTCCCTGTTCTAAGAGCATCCCGCGGATTTCATCTGCTCTGGCAAAATTTTTCTCTTTTCTGGCTGCCTGACGTTCCTCGATCAATTTCTCGATTTCCTCATCCAAAATCTCTTCCTTGGCTTCCACAATAATTCCCAGGATGTCGCATAACTGAACAAGTCTCTGATAGAGACCCTCTAAAAATTCTCTGGAAGAATCTCCATTGGCCTTTGTATTGGCATATTTTACCAATTCAAACACCGATGAAATCCCATCTGCGGTGTTAAAATCATCATCCATAGCGGTTTCAAACTTTGTGACAAATTCCCTGCTTTTCTCCCAGATTTCCTTTTCTTCCTCTGTCATCTGCTCTATGTGGGCATTTTTCGATAAATGCTTTAAATTCTCTGCCCCATTGCGAATTCTATCCAATCCGTTTTTCGCAGCTTCCATCAATTCTTCACTAAAATTCAGAGGGCTTCTATAATGAGCGCTTAGCATAAAGAAACGCAATACCTGTAAATCATATTTTTCGCTAATTTCCCTCACGGTAAAAAAGTTTCCCAGGGATTTGGACATTTTCTTATTGTCAATATTTAAAAATCCATTGTGAAGCCAATATTTGGCAAAAACCTTCCCATTGCAAGCTTCGCTCTGGGCAATCTCATTTTCATGATGAGGAAAAATCAAATCTTCTCCTCCTGCATGAATATCAATTTCTTCTCCCAGATATTTTTTAGACATCACAGAACACTCAATATGCCAGCCTGGACGTCCTTGACACCAGGAAGATTCCCAATAAGGCTCTCCTTCTTTTTTCGGCTTCCACAATACAAAATCCAAGGAATCCTCTTTTTCTTCCCCAGTAACCTTGATTTCTCTATGGCCAGCCTGCAAATCATCCAGATTCTTATGGGATAATTTTCCATACTCTTTAAATTTCCGGGTACGGAAGTACACAGTCCCATCTCCAGCAGGATAAGCATAGCCCTTTTCAATCAATGTAGAAATCATCTGAAGCATTCCATCTATTTCTTCTGTTGCCAAAGGATGTGTGGTTGCAGGCTTTACATTCATTGCTGCCATATCTTTCTTACACTCTTTAATATAACGCTGGGAGATTTCCTGAGCCGAAACGCCTTCTTCCACTGCCTTTTTGATAATTTTATCATCTACATCTGTAAAATTAGACACAAAATTCACTTCATACCCTTTGTATTCCATGTAACGTCTTACTGTATCAAACACAATCATGGGCCTTGCATTTCCGATATGGATAAGATTGTATACGGTGGGCCCGCACACATACATTTTTACCTTTCCATCCTCCAAAGGGACAAATTCTTCCTTCTGTCTGCTTAATGTATTGTATACTTTCATAAATCCTCCTGTTTTTCTTTTCTTTATGAGAAACAATTATCATCTGTACTGGTTCCCCCATCCGGGTATGTATTGTCCATACTCCACCCGCCTTTTTTCTGTAATTGGCGGATTTCCTTCTCCAAATCCAGTACCCGGTTGCACAGTGCAGAATTTTCATGTTGTAAAATAGTAATATCTTCCATCACCGGGTCCGGTAAATGAACCTGGTCCATATCACTTCTGGGCACCTTGATATTGTCCCGTTTTACAATTCTTCCTGGAACCCCAACAACGGTGCAATTAGGTGGGACTTCCTCTAGCACCACGCTCCCGGCGCCAATTTTACTATTTTCACCGATGGTAAAAGAGCCAATGATTTTCGCTCCGGCGCTTACCATCACATTGTCGCAAAGGGTAGGATGGCGCTTGCCTGTTTCTTTTCCTGTACCGCCTAAGGTTACGCCTTGGTAAAGAGTTACATTGTCCCCAATAATCGTAGTTTCTCCAATAATGACACCACTTCCATGGTCAATAAAGAATCCTTTTCCTATGACAGCCCCTGGATGAATTTCAATTCCAGTTCTCCTAGCTGCCTTCTGGGAAATTTTTCTTGCCCGGAAATAATGCCCCTTCAAATATTGTTTGTGAGCCTTCCGGTAGCTGAGCATCACACGAAAAGATGGATATAGCAATACCTCCCATGGAGATTTGATTGCTGGGTCCCGTTCCCGTATCACCTCAAACTCTTCTTTCACATGCTTTAAAAATCCCATTGCACGCCATTTCCTTTCAAAGACATTCTGACTCTTTTGACAATTGCGACATTTCTACCATCTATGAGCCTCGCAATTTTCCCTTTTGATTATACCCACTCTTTCAAATACACACAGGTATCCCCAAGCAGCATCTTTGCCAGCTTTTGGATATCTATTTCTTCTTTTACCTTCTCTTGTGATATTTCCTGGATTCTGCCGCCATCCTTCGAAACCTCGATACGAAAACATCCACAGTTGCTGGGAACCATTTCGTCCTTTACCTTTATCTCATAACAGCAAGCCTTTTCACTTTTCATCAGAGAAACAAATTCCCGCAGATTGGCGATACGCACCATCATGGGAAATTCACCAAAGGTAATTTCTAGTTCTGGCAAAGCGTCTCTGCACAATTTTGTCTTATTACCAGAATCTTGGGCTTCTATCAGTAATTCTTGAATTTCTGCCTTTTGTTGTTCCGCACCGTAAACCAAGATCCCTTTGAGCCTGGATTCTTCTTCCCCTCTCGCACATCTTGGCTCCTTGGCGCTCACCTCTTTTAATAGCAGAACTCCACCCCGCTCTGCCTTTGTTTCTGCAAACAGACGCTGATAATACTGTGCATCCCTCTTTACAAATATATGATATTTCTCTTGTAAAATATTATTCGAAAACTCCACCATTTCAGGAATATCTACTGCTTCTGCCTTCTGCCACTGGAGATCTGGAAATAATTTTTTCTCTGTACCTTTTCCCAAGAATGATTCCTGGAAATTTTGGCAAGGAAAAAATACAAATCCTTGTCCACGATAATAAGCAGGATCTGCTGGCAGCAAAAAAGTAAATGGCGCCTGCTGCTGGGCCAAATCCTGTAATGCCCACTCCATCACACGCCCCATTTTTCCTTGTCGGCGGCAGTCCGGGTGTGTGGCTACCGCCACAATATATGGAACCTTTCTCAGATGTCCATGAATCCACAGAGTATAGGGATTCAAATGCATCATAACCTCTGGGATACCAGCTTCCTCCATAACAAGAATCCGATTATCCTTCGTCTTCCATTTATAATAGTAATCTACGAACTCTTTGGTATCCTCAGAAAAAATTTGTTCATATATCCCTCTGGTCTTTTGTTTTTCCTGAGGTTCTAAGTAGCGTACTCTTTCCATAATAAGATTTTGCACTTACGCTTTTGGGAACAAATAGAAAATAACCGATAATTTTATTCTGCATCCGTTCCTAATCCGGCATTCCTTTCTTCTTTGTGTCCTGCACATCCCTTACAGCTATCACAATTCCTTCCACTGTCATAAGCGGCCATACTTCCCTCATAGAATCCAGTGAGAGAACAGATTGCCTGTGCTGCTATTCCCTGCCCACTTCCAGTAAACCCAAGTCCCTCTTCGGTTGTAGCTTTCATATTGACCTGATTTCCTGCAAGGTGAAGGGTCTTGGCCACATTTTCCTCCATCTGTGGGATAAATGGCCGCAGCTTCGGCTTTTGGGCAATAATCGTAGCGTCAATATTCTCCACCACATACCCCTCCTGCTCTAGCAGCTCTCCCACATGAGCCAGCAGCTTCATACTGGAAATCCCTCTGTACTTTTCATCCGTGTCTGGAAAATGCTTTCCAATATCTCCAAGGGCTGCTGCCCCTAACAATGCGTCCATAATGGCATGAACCACCACATCCGCATCGGAATGTCCATCCAGCCCCATCGTATGAGGAATCTCCACACCTCCTAAAATCAATTTTCTGCCCTTTTTCAACCTGTGCACATCATAACCTGTTCCAACTCTCATTGATATCCCTCTATTTTCCTTCATATGTAATGAGACTTTCCATCTCATATCCAGATAATTTTTCTCTTCCCTTTAATCCGGCAAGCTCTATCACACAACAAATCTTCACTACCTGTCCGCCTAACTTTTCTACTAGCTTTATAATGGCTTCCATCGTTCCGCCAGTTGCCATCAAGTCATCGATAATCACAACCTTCTGCCCTGGTTTTATTGCGTCTTTATGCATTTCAATTACTGCGCTTCCATACTCCAAATCATATTCTGCAGAAACAGTCTCACAGGGCAGCTTGCCCTTCTTGCGAACCGGAACAAAGCTTTTACGTTCTTCATACGCTACTGGCACACCAAAAATAAATCCTCTGGACTCTGGGCCCACAATCACATCATATTCCACACCTCTAACTGCTCGCAATAATCCTACAATGGCAAGATGCAATCCGTCTGCATCCTGTAAAATACTGGTGACATCCCGAAAGATAATTCCTGGTTCTGGAAAATCTGGAATACTTCTTACATAATCTTCTAATCTTTTCATAACTGTTCTCCTTCCATGTTTCTTTTGTTTTTAGATATTTTCTTTTGCACATTTTAATGCCGCTTCAATGGTATCATCCATATCGTAATATTTGTACTGTCCAAGCCTGCCTCCGAAAATCATATTACCTTCCTGTTCTGCAAGGGCTTGATATCTGCCATATAATTCTGTGTTCTTCTCATCATTCATGGGATAATAGGGCTCGTCCCCCCGCTTCCACACCTTAGGATATTCTCTGGTAATCACGGTCTTTGGCTGGGTTCCATATTCAAAATGCTTATGTTCAATAATTCTGGTATAAGGCACCTCATATTCCGTATAATTTACCACTGCATTTCCCTGGTAATTCTCCTCGTTCAATACCTCCGTTTCAAATCTGAGAGAACGATACTCCAATTCCCCATAGCAATAGTCAAAATATTCATCTATCATTCCTGTATACACAATCGTCTCTGCAAGCTCCTGATACACTTCCCGTTGCTCCAGAAAATTCTCCCCCAGTCTGACATCGGTTCCCTCTAGCATCTTTTCTACCATCTTTGTGTAGCCGCCTATGGGAATCCCTTGATAATTATCATTGAAATAGTTATTGTCATAGGTAAAACGCACCGGGAGACGTTTAATGATAAAAGCTGGAAGCTCCGTAGCACGTTTTCCCCACTGCTTCTCAGTATACCCCTTTACCAGCTTGGTATACACATCCGGTCCCACCAGACGAATGGCTTGTTCCTCCAGATTCTTGGGATGCTCTATGGCATACTCGCGCTTCTGCTCCTCAATCTTCTCCTTTGCCTCCCTGGGAGTAATAACACCCCACAATTTATGGAATGTGTTCATATTAAAAGGCATATTGTAAATTTCGCCCTGATAATTTGCCACTGGCGCATTGGTATATCGGTTAAATTCTGCAAACTGATTCACATACTCCCAAACCTCTCGGTTAGAAGTATGGAAAATGTGTGCTCCATATTCATGAACCTGTATTCCTTCTGCTTCTCTTGTGTAAATATTTCCTGCAATATGTGTACGCTTATCAATCACAAGGCATTTCTTTCCCGCTTTTTTTGCCTCCTGCGCAAATACTGCTCCAAACAACCCTGCTCCTACAATTAAAAAATCATATTTTTTCATCAAAAACTCCTTATTTTTCTTCACTTATGGATTCGCCCCAAACAATTTATGGCAGCCATATGCTGAATTTCTATATCAGTATAGTATAACAAACTGGTTTTCACAAGTGATTTTTCTGCAAAAAATGCCGAAAATCTGCCATTTCTTTCCAAAATTTTAACACACAAACCGCTTCTTTTCTGGTATAATGGCACTGAGGTGATTAAAATGGCAGTTAGAAATATTCTCAATTCTTCCGATAATATGAGACTGTTAGAAAAATTACAAATCGAGAATCAACTTCTAATCGAAGAAAATAAAAAACTAACCGATACCGTGAACTGGATGCACGACACAATCTGGCGTCTGGTTCGCACACAACGCAGCGAAGGATAATTTTGCCGGATGGCATTCAGAAAAGTGAGGATGCTTCTTTTTCGTAAGCATGCTCCTTTTCTGAATTATCCTATTTCATCAATTATGAAATTCTAAACGATAACAGAAGCATATCAGTCCTCCCGCTTTCTTACCAATACAATCTTTGTGATTCCGTTGCTGGAATCGTCTTTCCTTGTCTGTAATTCTGGAAAAGACTCTATCAACTTACCGAATTTATGATATCCATAATTCCTACAGTCAAAATCAGAATACATTTTCTGAATCATATTGCCAAGCTCTGACAAATACATCCATCCATCCTCGTCGGAATTTTCATCCAAAAGAGAGATCACAGTGGCCTTAATGGACTTTAGGTTAGTGATGGGCTCTGCGTCCTTTACCAGCATTTTCTCAGATTCAAAATTTTTGGCATTCTGTTTTCTGCCTCGTTCCTGCACATTACTTCTATATTCTGCGCTATTACTTTTATGTTCCGAATTATTATTTTTATACAAGACGTCTAACGTCTTAAACTGTTCACATGCCCGGACAAACGGTGTAGGAGTCTTGCTCTCCCCCATTCCAATCACCCGTTTCCCAGATTCCCTGAGACGTGTTGCCAGCTTTGTAAAATCACTGTCTGAAGACACAATAATAAACCCATCTACATCTCCCGTATACAAAACATCCATAGCGTCAATAATCATCGCTGAATCAGAGGAATTCTTTCCTACTGTATAATTATACTGTTGAACTGGAGTCAGGGAATTCTCCAGCAAAGAATCCTTCCAGGAATTTTTAGAACTTGAAGTCCAGTCTCCATAGATTCGTCTTATGGTCACATTTCCCAATGTCTGTGCCTCTTTTGTAACAATTTCTATATATTTGGAAGATACATTATCTGCATCAATCAGTAAAGCATATTTCTTTTCATTGTCCATCTTACCTCTCCTTTTTCTTTTTTCCGTTCTTTATTATAATACTTTCCACTGGCAGAAACAACCATACCTGCAAAGAAAGCATAACTTTTCGTTACAGTTCCACCTACAGATTCCCTGTAATAATTTTTCTTCTTTCGTCTCATACTATTCCAGAGGTGATTTCATGGCATCCTATGTAGCGCCCGGTTTACGGGACAAATTTGAAACATTATCGTCCGAACTCAAAGACTGTATTCTGGCTCGGAATGTCAGATTGCAGACCCTTCAAGATCTCATCCAGGTTTTGGAAGATATCGTAAAAGAAGGAGAAGCCTGAAATTCTTTGGGAAGGGCTGTCCACCTTTGGATTTGCCCCTCCCCAAAACAGGCTCCTGTCATTGTATAACTACGACTATCCCTTCCAGGCTGTTTATGATTTAATGGTTGCACAATTGTCAAGATTCGCCATAGCTTCTAGAACTGGTTGGCGCAGCTCTTTTTCCTGAACACTGCTGATTAATTCGAACGTACTGTAAAGCCCAGTGATTTGCTGGTCCAGCTCATACAAATCTTCCCGCCTGTTCCGATTATGCGTATCTTCCCGCAGCTTGTTTTCAACCTTTTCTTTTAAATAATCCGTTTCGATGTTTATCATGCTATCCCTCCTAAAATCTATCCTTTTCCTATACTCTGCAAATCATTTTTAAACATGCTCCTTTTCTAGTATGTGCCAATGCTCTGCATTTCATGCTACGAGCATAGTCTAAAATACTTTTGTCTTCACACCCTCTATGATTTGAATCACAAAGCACATTGACAATTCCATAGACTTTACACTCTGGATGTGGTATATTTTTATAAAAGGAGGTACATATCATATGTCAGAGAATGAAAAATTAGATTTAATTTTATCAGAAATGAAAGAAATGAAAAAAGATATTAATGACGTAAAAAATGATACCAACGAAATGAAAAACGATATCAGCAACATGAAAAACGATATCAGCAACATGAAAAACGATATCAGCAACATGAAAAATGATATCGACAACATGAAAAATGATATCGACAACATGAAAAATGATATCGACAACATGAAAAACGATATCAGCAACATGAAAAACGATATCAGCAACATGAAAAATGATATCGACAACATGAAAAATGATATCGACAACATGAAAAATGATATCAACGACCTGAAACAAAAAGTGACAAAAATTGATTTAACGATCGAAAATGAGTTGCGTACCAATATCATGCGTGTCGCTGAAGGGCATCTTGACTTATCAAGAAATCTGCATGAAGCAATGAAGCCTAACAATGAAATTGAAATGTTAGGAATCAAAGTTAGAATGTTAGAGGCAGATGTAAAAGAATTAAAACAGAAGATTTCATAATCTTATAACAAACTAAATCCCATATCACCCAAACAGAGTGTAAAGCCTATGGAATTGCCAAAGGCTTTACGCTTATTTTAAACCTTATCCACATATTAAACACTAAAAAATCCATGATCCATCATATTACTATGACTAAATCATGGATATCTATTCAAGTAGCGGAAGAGGGATTTGAACCCCCGACACCACGGGTATGAACCGTGTGCTCTCGCCAACTGAGCTATTCCGCCATGCTCTTGTGGACTTCCACAAGAATGGGACCTACAGGGCTCGAACCTGTGACCCTCTGCTTGTAAGGCAGATGCTCTCCCAGCTGAGCTAAGATCCCATGGCTTACAGTACTGTTGCTTGTCGACTGCTTTGCTATTATACTATCATTTCCAAACAAAAGTCAATAGTTTTTTACAAATTTTTTCTATTTTTTTTGCAATCCTAAAAAATCCTTGAAATTACAAGCGGTAACCTCTACAATAATTCCATTGCCATTTACAAATGAACGGAGGATATTTTATGAATACAAAAAGAACATTCCAACTAGTTGCACTTGATTTAGACGGCACGCTATTAAACACCAACGGAACCATATCAAAAGAAAACAGAGCTGCCATTCAAACCGCCACTGACCAAGGCGTCACCTTTGTTATAGCCACGGGCCGTCCTTACTGTGGGCTTCCCCTTGCCATGATGGAAGAAACAGGTATCCAATATGCCATCACCGCCAATGGCGCCAGCATTTACCGAGCGCCTGGCAAAGAATGCTTATTTGAAGACTGCATGAGCACAGACCTGGTCATCCACATCCTGAAAAAACTACTGAAACTGGAAATGCACATCAGCTTGTTTATCCAAGGAGAAGCCTATATGCCTGCCCAGTGCCGGGAAGCTTTACAAAAAATCACAACGCTGCCTGACTCCTTAAAAGAATACATCCTCTCCACCCGGGAAGGCATTACTGATATGATCGCCTTTCTAAAGGAACGTTCCCAGCCAATCCAGAAGCTTACCTTGAACTTCCTGACGAATCCAGATGGAAGCTATGTAAACCGTGACAAAACCATCCAGATTTTGGAACAATATCCAGAAATCAACTATCTTTCTGGCGGCTACGGCAATCTGGAATTCGCCAAAGCTGGCGTTACCAAAGGAAAGGGGCTGTCCCTGCTCTGCAAATACTTAAACATCCCACTGGAGCAGACCATTGCCTGCGGCGACAGCGAGAATGATCTGGATATCATGAAAACGGCCGGGCTTGGAGTCGCCATGGCAAATGCGCCAGAAGACATCCGCAGCCAGGCAGATGTTATTACCCTGTGCAATGACGCCCATGGGGTTGCTGCTATGTTAAACCAGTGGATTGTTTTATAATTTGGTACTATTTTCATGGATTTTTCATAAACTTTTCACATTTCTTCCGTATATTTTTCACAAAACATTGACAATTCAAAAAGTGATATGGTAAATTATAAATATCAAATTATAATGGGCATTGGACATGATGACTCACAAGGTTATCTATGAAAACTTACATTTTTATGAAAGGAGGCATAATTGTAATCAAATTGTGGACCTGGCAATCGCTGCCAGAATAATTTTTAACTTTATTTATGAAAATGAAACAATGATTCATGTCTTTGCCGCAAAATAATTTCAAAAAATATGTAGCGCTATCCTCTATATAGCACAGAATACATAAGTAAAGGAGAGAGACAATTGAAAAACTTTATCAAATCTTCAAAAACTTGGATGTTTGCCCTGTTATGCGTACTATTTTTTAGTATTGGGATAAAAGCAGAAGCTGCGCCTGGTACCGTTGCCAATGTAAAGCAGACTGGACATAACAGCTCTGCTGTACAAGTGGAATGGACGCCTACCACTGTAGGAAGCCCCACACAGTATCAATTGAAAGTCTATGAGAATAAAGCCTGCACAGGCGACCCATATATAACTAGTGATGAGACCACTGGTTCTGAAGGAATCGTTCGGAATCTTTCTGCTGGTAAGTCTTATTATCTGCAGGTTGTAGCGCTTGACAAAGACAAAACTGAAGGAACTCCTTCCACAGCCATTGAAGTTGTAACTTCTCCCAATGCAAAAGTTACAACTCTAAAGCAAGGTAAACTGGCAACCAGAAAGATTTCCTTTTCCTGGTCAAAGGTTAGCGGAGCTAACTGCTATGATGTTGGTTACAAAAAATATGGCAGCACTGCAGAGGCAAAATTTAAAGAAACTACAAAGACCTCCTACAGTATATCCGCTTCTGCTGACACTTGCTATACCGTTGCAGTATATCCTATGAGAAAAAGCAGCACTGGGTATATTGCTGGTGATGATAATCTAGCAAAATCAGCATTCATGTATACAATTCCAAGAAAAGTTACCAAGCTGAAATTGTACAGCACTGGCGGCACCAGCCGTTTATCCAATATTGCAACATTTTCCGCTAAGCTGAGCAATGCTGCAGACGGTTATCAATATGAACTCCGTGACTATAACAATAAGAAAATTACCACGAAAACCGTAGGGCTTAACGCAACCAATACAGCAAATAACCTGATTCAGTTCAAACAGGGACTCAAATCAGGACAGTTTATGAGAATCAGAATTCGTCCCTATGTCAATTGGAATGGCAAGAAAAAATATGTTACAAAATGGTCTGATTATGTTTGGTTTGCACCAACTCCCAAGACAGTGAAAGCAGCAATTTCACCTTCCCAGAGAGTGGAAGACGGTCTTATTATTAGCTGGTCAAAGATCAAAGGCGCGAACAATTATTCTGTTTATGTATCCAGAAGCAGAAACTCTGGATATAAGAGAGTTACTACCACAACCAGCACCAAATACAATCTTAGAACCTTTAACGGTTCCCAGTTGACCACCGGCACATACTATTACTATATCATCGCAAATAAGAAGTCTGGCGGAAAAACCTACAAGAGCGATGACTCCTGGTACTTCTCAAAATCAATTAGAGTTGATACATATTATTACTAAAATACAAGAACCATACCGTAGCTTCTATCGTGCGGTCCAAAAAGCAGCAGATTCACTTCTGCTGCTTTTTTATTCTATAGAAAAGACCTTATCACGCTAATGGGTGAAAGTGTCTTTCCTATAGATTCAATCTCATGATTTCCACTTTACAGTTATGCTTCTTCTTTTCCTTATAATTCTTTATTGGGTATCGATACAGTTCCATTCTCATAGCTTAAAAACCCATATATCACCATTGCAGAAAAAATCTCTTCCTTTGTTTCCAAATTTCGAGAAACAGCAGCATACTCTTGTATCTTAGTCATCACAGGAATTCCAGATATCATAAGCGCAAGGGCGTCCCTGACAGAATCCACATTATTTTTAATATAATAGAATATCTCATCATAGGGCCCAGAACTGGTCCAATAATTTCCAAGACTGTTATTGTTAAGCGCCAGCACTACAGAACGAGGATTATACAAAGATTTCCCGGCTGGCGTAGCATAGCCGTCATACCAGCGCCGCAGCTCTTTTCTTCCTACAAACAATGGTTTTTTCTGAATCCTGCAGTACCTTTCATAGAGCTCCACTTCACTATCTGAAAAACCAAAATACTCACTAAAAGCCCTACTTTTTGCCATGGCATATTCCGTAAACATATTCAGTTCTGAACCTGGAGTATTTAGATATCGGTAGAATTCCTGTCATATAAGCAAGCCGCAGATATGGACAACATGGTATTTATTTCTGTAAGTCTCATACTCTGTTGACTTTGCAATCGAAAGATGACTAAAAAGCTCTTTTGCATCACATGCTTTCGAAAAAAAAGAAGTCACCATATTTGCCATAACTGTCTTTCCAAATCTTCTGGGCCTTGTCAAACAAATATGCCTATTCCCAGCTTTTATAAGAGGAAACAGATGCTCCAGCATTTCAGATTTGTCCACAAAATACGGTTGCACTGCTTCACTCTGATAAAGTGTATAAGATCCTCTGCTATTTAAGTGGAACCCCATCCTTGCATCCCCCCTTTCTTAGCAAATTCTATCACTTTATAGTAGGTTGTTTCACGAATTCCTGCTATTACTTAAAATAAGCCACGCCGCTCTCAAAGAGCTTCATATCCTGCTCTCCATAAATGTTTAAAGCCACGCCTGCTCCACGGCGTTCGGAATGCGCCATCTTGCCTAATACCCTTCCGTCTGGGCTGGTAATTCCTTCGATTGCCAGATAGGAGCCGTTGATATTCCATTCCTCATCCATGGTAGGCGCCCCCTGTTCATTAACATACTGGGTTGCTACCTGGCCATTGGCAAAGAGCTTATCCAGCCATTCCTTGGGAGCAACAAAGCGTCCCTCGCCGTGGGATGCTGGATTGCAGTAAACCTTTCCCAGCTCTGCCTGCATCAGCCATGGAGATTTGTTGGATACCACCTTGGTATATACCATCTTGGAAATATGGCGTCCAATGGTATTATAAGTCAGCGTGGGAGAATCAGATGCCTGCTGACGGATTTCGCCATAGGGCACAAGTCCCAATTTTACCAATGCCTGGAATCCGTTACAGATTCCCAGCATAAGTCCATCCCGTTCTTGTAAGAGCTGGTTGACTGCCTCTGTCATTTTCTGATTTCGGAAGGCAGTTGCAAAAAACTTTGCACTTCCCTCTGGCTCATCCCCAGCAGAAAATCCTCCTGGGAACATAATAATCTGAGACTGTTCAATCGCCTTTACAAAAACATCTACAGACTCACGAATATCCTCCGCACTGAGGTTTCGAAATACCCTTACTATGGCGTCGGCTCCAGCACGTTCAAATGCCTTTGCGCTGTCATACTCACAGTTGGTTCCTGGGAATACTGGAATAAATACCTTTGGCCTTGCCACCTTATGTTTGCACACATAAACCTTATCCCCATGGAACATCTCCGTGTTTACTTCTTCTTTTCCTTCTACTGCAATAGTAGGGAACACCTTCTCCAAGGTACCTGTCCATGCGCTGACTGCTTCCTCCATAGAAATCTCTACGCTGCCATAGACAAATTTCTGCAAATCATTCACTTCACCAATTACTCTGCAATAGGAGAAATGTCCGCAGCCACCCTCGCCTGATTCTGTTTTCTCAAATGACTCCATAGCTGCTGCAATGGTCTTCTCCACCAAATCTACCTTTTCAGCCACAACCTCTGCAATCAGCTTTCCAAAATGTGGAGAGAACATGCAGTCTTCACATACATCAGATTCCATGGTCACACCCAGCTTATTTCCAAAAGCCATTTTGCTTACTGCTGCTGCAATTCCCTTTCCATCCAACGCATAGGCAGATACAATGGCTTTTTTCTGAATCAGTTCATGAATCGCGTCATATAATCTCATTACCTGCCCATAAACTGGCAAATCATATTCATCTGTGGCAATTTTAAAAATCATTAGCTTATTGCCTGTCTGCTTTAACTCTGGTGTGATAATATCTTGCTGTTTTGCAATATCTATAGCAAAAGATACCAAAGTAGGAGGCACATCAATTTCGTTAAAGGTGCCGGACATGGAGTCCTTTCCGCCAATCGAAGGCAGGCCAAAACCAATCTGCGCATTGTAGGCTCCTAAAAGAGCTGCAAAAGGCTGGCTCCAGCGACTAGGCTCCTCATTCATCCTGCGGAAATATTCCTGGAAGGTAAATCGGATTTTTTTATAATCTCCTCCTGCTGCCACAATCCTTGCCACAGACTCCAACACGGCATACACTGCGCCGTGATAAGGGCTCCAGGAAGATAATTCTGGATCGAACCCATAAGCCATCATGGTAACCGTATCACATTTTCCCTCTGCCACTGGAAGCTTTGCCACCATGCTCTGTGTCTCTGTCAACTGATATTTTCCACCATAGGGCATAAACACGCTGCCTGCACCAATGGAGCCGTCAAACATTTCCACCAAGCCCTTCTGGGAGCATACATTCAAATCCGAAAGGGTGGTCAGCCATGCTGCCTTTACCTCACCTTTTTCCAACGCCTCTGCAACTGCTGGAATCTCTTTTTTCTCAAAGAAATTCTCTTCCTTGGAGGGAATGTCCACTGCTACAGATGTCTCCTGATGGGCGCCATTGGTATTTAAAAATGCTCTGGAAATATTTACAATTTCCTTTCCTCTCCATTCCAGTACCAGTCTTGGCTCCTCTGTCACCACAGCCACTTCCACGGCCTCCAGGTTTTCTTCTTTGGCATAAGCAAGAAACTGCTCTTTGTCCTGTGGTGCAATCACAACCGCCATACGCTCCTGGGACTCAGAAATCGCAAGCTCTGTTCCATCCAGGCCCGCATATTTTTTCGGAACCTTATCCAACCAAACCCGCAATCCATCTGCCAGCTCGCCAATAGCCACCGACACGCCGCCTGCACCAAAATCATTACACTTTTTGATGATATGCGCCACTTCTTCCCTGCGGAAGAGACGTTGGATTTTACGCTCGGTAGGGGGATTTCCTTTCTGCACCTCCGCGCCGCATACTGCGGTAGACTCTGTGTTATGGGCTTTGGAGGACCCTGTAGCGCCGCCAATTCCATCACGTCCGGTACGCCCGCCTAAGAGAATAATCACATCACCTGGATCTGAGGTAAGCCGCTGTACCGCGCGTCTTGGAGCTGCTCCCATCACTGCGCCAATTTCCATACGCTTTGCCACATAATCGGGGTGATAAATTTCCTTCACATACCCGGTTGCAAGGCCAATCTGATTTCCATAAGAGCTATAACCATGGGCCGCTTCCCGTACCAGCTTTTTCTGGGGAAGCTTTCCTTGCAATGTATCCTTTACCGATACGGTAGGGTCTGCAGCTCCCGTCACACGCATTGCCTGATATACATAGGTACGCCCAGACAAGGGATCGCGAATGGCGCCGCCCAGACAGGTGGCCGCTCCACCAAAAGGCTCGATTTCCGTAGGATGGTTATGGGTTTCATTCTTAAAATTCACCAGCCATTCTTCGGTTTTGCCATCCACCTCTACCGGAACAACGATGGAGCATGCGTTGATTTCGTCTGATTCCTCCTGGTCTTTTAGCTTTCCTTCTTTTTTGAGACGTTTCATGGCCATCAATGCCAAATCCATCAGGCAGATAAATTTATCCTCACGACCCTTGTATAATTCTTTGTACGTATTCTGGTAATCCTCATAGGTTTCCCTCATGGGCTTTTGATAAAAGCCTTCTCCAAAAGTGACCTCCTTTAACTCCGTAGAAAATGTAGTATGGCGGCAGTGGTCTGACCAATAGGTATCCAGCACACGGATTTCCGTCATGGAAGGATCACGCTTCTCTTCTTTCTGAAAATAATTCTGGATGTGCAAAAAATCTTGAAACGTCATGGCAAGTCCCAAAGAATCATAGAGCTTCTCAAGCTCCTGCTTTGGCATTCCCACAAATCCATCCATCACCTTCACATCCTCTGGCTCTTCAAAATCATCCGCTAAGGTTTCTGGCTTTTCCAACCCCGTTTCTCTGGAGTCTACCGGATTGATGCAGTGGGTTTTGATAGCGTCCAACTGTGCCTCATTGACCTTCCCCTCAATTACATAGGTAGTAGCGGAATGAATGATAGGGTTTTCATTCTCATTGAGGAGTTTTACACACTGTTCCGCAGAATCTGCCCGCTGGTCATACTGTCCTGGCAGATATTCCACACTGAATACCTGTCCATCCCCAGCTTCAAATTCTTCCTCATAAACATCATCCACTGGCGGCTCAGAAAATACCGTTGCCAATGCCTTCTGATACGTTTCCTCCGAAATCTGCTCTAAATCATAGCGAATCAATACCCGTACCCTGGTAACCCCCTGGATACCCAGATAGTTTTTAATTTCTGACTGCAGCTCCTTTGCCTGAATCGCAAAATCAGGTTTCTTTTCTACAAAAATTCGTCTTACGTTGCTCATTTTGAT
>ERZ778518.794-NODE-794-length-26848-cov-4.832680_pt1 | contig 26848 bp, 26 predicted proteins | sample MGYA00510340_ERZ778518 | MGnify/ENA primary metagenome ERZ778518 (study PRJEB29527, sample SAMN07138967) | mouse gut metagenome | material: feces | host: mouse | place: China:Nanjing | collected 2016-01-25 ...
AACATAAACCGCAGCCTAAAGAAGATAGCCCAGATGATAAATGCCGACATTCCGCTGACGCTATATGTGGCGCGACACAGCTGGGCTTCGGCGGCAAAATCAAAGGGAATACCCATAAGCGTGATAAGTGAGGGGATGGGGCATGACAGTGAAACCACCACTCGCATATATCTCGCATCGCTCGACACCGCGGTTGTGGACCGAGCCAATTCAATAATACTGAAATCGCTTTAACGAGGCGAGAAAATCATTAAACGATTACGGATACAGGACGACAACGACATTGCTACATGCCTATGTGCCTGTATCCGTAATTGTGGCAGTGTCGTAACGACAGCTATTTCAAGCTGTTACGAATGAATCTCACCATCTCTATATGATTGTCGCAGCTTAGTACATATTGCTTCTTGTTTTTCAGCTTTATGCAGAAACTCTGGCTGCGGTCGGCATAGTAACCGAAATACTGGCCGATGATGATGTCGCTGAAATATCCCCAATAGCCAAAGAAACCTCCGCTTCCGCACAGTCTTAATGCTCCGGGCGAGGGATAGAAGGTGTCGATTGATTCAATGTCGGAATAATTAAATGTTTTGTCGCCCGACAAGAGCCGATGAATCTTGACCGACTTGGAGTCGGCAGCGACGCTTATCGGACAATAGTATAGGCCCGCGAGGGTGGCCAATGCAGTGATTATGCATAAAATCAGGCACTTGGGCGATTCATTGCGGGTTGATACTATACCTACAACAAATAGTGCGAGTACTGCTATCGTTATTATGGTGCAGTAGGTTGAAAAATGTACTTTGCTTTTCATCTTGTTAAGTTTTAATCGTTGTCTTCGAGAATAAATATCGATTCGACGGGCTTGGAGAAGTACCGTGCTATTTTGAGTGCGAGAGGGGTTGAGGGGAGAAACCGGTTTTTCTCAATGGCAACAATCGTCTGTCGGCTTACTCCCACCGCTTCGGCCAACTGTTGCTGAGTTATGTCTTTTTCTGCCCGCTCGACTTTAATCCTGTTCTTCATCGTCGCATATTTTGTTGTAGCGGTACATTTCAGGCCGGAAAATAAGGACATAAATCATCGGGAGCAAAACGAGATTTATGATCGCAAATTCCATGAATGCGATTCCGTTTATCAGCAGTGTACTTGTGATGAGCAGAATCACATAGATGTATAGTGAATTAAGTAGTGCGGCCAACCTTATGGAGCGTGTCATTTCATCCTCGTTGACCTCCTTTGAGCACACAATAAACACGGCGCCAAGTGCAATGCCTATTATTACTGCATCATTGACCACTGTTTCCGCGATTCCTGATAAAGAGCATAGATTCATATAGATGAGTATGCCCATTATGGTTGCAGGGATAAAGAGCAGCCATCCGATTGTGCGGAATCCTTTGGGGAAAAGAATATTTTTCATAATCCGGGGTTATTAGGTTATTTATTCAACGATACAAAAGTAAATAAAACTTTACATTTAGGCAAATAAATTTTACTTTTTGTTGGAAATTATAGCATTGTCGCCCCGATTGCATCGTTGCATAGACCGGATGAAAGGATGCTTCCTGATTGCGGGTTGTGCCGTTATGTGCGGTTGCCACGGTTAATGGCGACGGTGTTTCTTGCGGTTGTGACAGGAGTGCTTGTGGCGCAGCAGTTTCTCGAGTGTGCTTTTGCCGGGACCGTTTTCAGTTGTTGTCGGGGAGGTGGATGGTGTTATTTGAGGCTGCTCGCAAGGTGCCGGATTGGGCTGCGCGGCCTGTTGCGTGACTGCGGGCGCGGCTTGGGGTTTTGGGGGCTTTGGTTGTCGGTTTGGGACTTGTTGTGTCGGTTTAGGCTGCGTTTCGTTGTCCTGTCGGGATGCACAGCGGCGTGATGGAGTGGATTTTGCAGCTTTGGTGGCGGCTTTGCGGGCGCGTGCAAGGCGACGCAATTCACGTGCGCGATAGCGGCGGCGGATTGTGGGCATGATGAGCATGAATATGGCTCGTGGCACGCCGGGTGTAACCTCGATTACTGTCAAGTCGCGCTGATAGGATTCGATTGCGGCGCATATTTCGTCGCGGTAGTGTTTGGGCAGACGGTCGACTGCGTCTTTCCATTCCTGATCAAATTTCAGACTTTTGCCTCGGCGGCTCGGTGAGTTAGTTGCTGTATTTTCCATAATTACTTTTTTTCAGCAAATATAATGCGCCGAAATCCCCGATTTCACCCCATAATGTCGCGAAGCCCATTTTATCCCGCAAAATTTTAAAATCTCGCTCCCCAATATTTGAACTGCACCCCAAAAGTTTTGTGTCTAACTTTTGGGGTGCAGTTTATTTTTATCGGGGACCTGCCGGGAGATTGTCGAGCCAATATTTTGCCATTGTCTTGCGAAGGTGCAGTGTGGTGCCCGGTCGCTCATAGATGCCGTGGCTGCGCATGGGATAGCTTACCTGGCTGAAAATCTTGCCGTGGCGTATGAGCTCATTGACAAGCAGCTCGCAGTTCTGGTAGTGAACATTGTCGTCGCCTGTGCCGTGAATTAGCAGCAGATTGCCTTTAAGTCCCTCGACATGGCTTATGGGAGAGCCCTTCACATATCCCTCGGGGTTGTCCTGCGGGGTGTTCATGTAGCGTTCCTGATAGATGGTATCGTAGGTGCGCTGGTCGGCTACAAAGGCTATCGCTATTCCTGTGTGGAATATGTCGGGGTAACGGAACATGGAGTTCAGAGTCTGGCTGCCGCCTCCGCTCCATCCGGTTATGCCTACTCGCGTCGAGTCGATGAATGAGTATTGACGGGCAAGGTCCTGCACTCCACGGGCCTGATCTTCCGATGCAAATGTGCCCACTTCACCGTAGATGCATTTGCGCCACTCGCGGCCACGCGGCACATTGGCTCCTCGGTTGTCGATGCTTACAACGATATAGCCGAGATTGGCCATGTATTGATTCCACAAGTCGCCTCCTCCCCACACATCCTGCACGGTGGAGCTTGCCGGTTCGCCGTAAACTTCCACGATTACGGGATATTTTTTGGTTGAATCGAAGTCGACAGGCTTTATCATCCATGCGTCAAGCGTGAGCTCTCCCGACTTTACCTTTACAAATTCCTTGGGATTTAGCCCCAATGCCTTGTAGCGGTCACGAGCGTCGGCGTTGTCCTCGATGGTTCTGACCGACTGATGTTTCGGGAATGATACCATGTCGATTATCGACGGTGTTGCAGCGTTGCTGAATGTGTGTACCGCCCACTTTCCGGTCGGTGACATGTTGTAGCGGTGCTGTCCCTCCTGATTGGCGGGGCTGAGTCGCTTCACAGTGCCGTCGCCAAACAGCTCGGCGCTGTAGAGGTAGCGTTGGGTGTAGTTGTCGGGCGATGCGATGAAGTAGACGAGTCCCTTTTTAAGGTCGGTTCCTACGGGCGATATGTAGTCGAAGTCGCCTTTGGTTATGGGCACCATCTGCTTTCCGTCGCGGCTTATGCGATAGAGATGACGCCACCCGTTACGCTCGCTTTCCCATGTGAACCAACTGTTGTCGTTGAGCCACAGGATGTTGTCGTTGGTGTCGAGCCATGCGGCATCAGTGTCGGTGAATATTTTTCTTGGGGCATTATCGTCAAGCGACGCAATCCACACATTGTTGGTGTTTTGCTGGCGGTTCATCTGCTGAATGAACAGCTCGTTGCTTCCGGGAATGAACTCCATGCGCGGGATGTAGTTGTTGCGAGGGTCGCCGGGAAGTTCAATCCATGATGTGGGGCCTCCCGAGGCTGAAACGTAACCCACCTTTACCGCCGAGTTGGTGCTTCCGGCCTTGGGGTAGGGGAAGTGCATTATTGTGGGGTAGATTGAGTCGACATTGTTGATGATGTCGAAAGTTCCGGTTCCTTCGGTGTCGCTTTGCCAATAGGCGATGTATTTGCTGTCGGGGCTCCAGCGGAATCCGTCACGGCAGCCGAACTCTTCTTCATACACCCAGTCAAACGTTCCGTTGACTATCGTGTCGCTGCCGTCGTCGGTTATGCGCTTGATGTTGCCGGTAGGGAGATTTTCGACATATATGTTGTTTTGCGACACATAGGCCACATTGTTTCCGTCGGGAGAGAATTTGGCGAACATCAGCGACGATTCGGGAAGGCCCTTGCCCAATTGACGGAATGTGCCGTCGTTGAGATCGAGCACCCAATAGTCGCCGCGGGTGTCGTAGCGCCATACACGCCGGGTGTTGGTGTAGACAAGCACTTTGTCATTGTCGTTGCTCCAGATTATGCTTCTTATGGGAACGTGGTTTCCTGTCGACTTGTCGATGAACATCGACGACGGTATTATGACTTCGCGACGGTTGTCCTTGGCACGATAGGCAACGACATCCATCCCGCCGGTAGCTTCATTGGGTTCAAGACGGCTGTAGCGCTCACCGTCCTTCATCCAGTCTATAGCTCCGCTGCCACGTGTGGGCACGAGGTTGCCGTTGACGACATCCTCAAGTAGCAGATGCCCTTTGCATACTTCTTGTTTTGCACTCTGAGTGAATGGGTTGTCATCGTTTTCCCTGCGGTTTTCCCAGGGCATGATCTGTGCCATTGCAATGTTTCCGGCAAGTGTGATGAATAGGGCCGGAGTGATGAATTTAGTTAGATTCATGGTTATATTAATTACGCATATTCCGTTCACCGGCGAACGGAATATGCGTTTTGTTATGGTTGATTATCTACTTGAATACAGGTTCGCAGGTTAGACCTACGCCGAGTTTCTTGAATATCTTGTGGTCGACTTCTCCGAGCATTACGGTGCAGTGAACCTGGCATCCGTTTAGTTCGGGAAGCTTTTCAAGCGCACGGCGACAGTTTTCGTCATGCGTGCTGAGTACCGACAGGGCCACCAATACTTCATCGGTGTGGAGTCGCGGATTACGGCTGCGCAGATAGTTGAGCTTGGTGTGCTGTATCGGTTCTATCATCTGCTGCGGAATCAGCTTTATTGAGTGGTCGATTCCGGCAAGATGCTTTATCGTGTTCAAAATCAATGCGGCGCTCGGTCCGAGAAGCTCACCCGACTCGGCTGTGATGATGGTGCCGTCGGCAAGCTCGATTGCCGAGCATGGTTTGCCGCTGAGTGCGGCGCGGTCCTTGGCTGCCTTTACAGGACGGCGGTAGGACACATCGATCTTTGCCTGCTTGAAGAGCAATGCGATTTTATTGAGTTCGCTGTCGCTGCCGTCGCCTAACGCCAGTCGGTTTAGAGCGGTGTAGTAGCGGCGTATGATTTCGTTCTTGGATGCGTCGCAGCACACTTCGTCGTCGCTGATGCAGAAACCCACCATGTTTACACCCATGTCGGTGGGTGATTTGTAGGGATTTTCGCCGTATATGCCTTCAAACAAGGCGTTTAGTACAGGGAATATCTCTATGTCACGGTTGTAGTTTATAGCAGTCTTCCCATAGGCTTCGAGGTGGAAGGGGTCGATCATGTTCACATCGTTGAGATCGGCCGTAGCAGCTTCGTAGGCTATGTTGACCGGATGCTTCAGCGGAAGATTCCACACGGGGAATGTTTCAAATTTAGCATATCCGGCTTCAATGCCGCGCTTGTGCTCGTTGTAAAGCTGGCTAAGGCACACTGCCATCTTTCCGCTGCCGGGTCCGGGTGCCGTTACAATTACCAACGGACGGGTGGTGACGATGTAGTCATTGTTTCCGAATCCCTCGTCGGAGGCAATAAGACCCACATTGTTGGGATAACCCTCGATTGTGTAGTGATAATAGGTGGTGATGCCCATGCGCTCCAGTCGGCTGCGGAACGAGTCAGCGCTTATCTGGCCGTTGTAATGGGTTATTACCACTGAACTTACCATGAATCCTCGTTGCTGAAATTCATTTCGGAGGCGAAGCACATCCATGTCGTAGGTGATGCCCAAATCCTGACGCACTTTGTTTTTTTCGATGTCGAGTGCGCTGATAACGATCACAATCTCGGCATGGTCGCGCAGCTGGCTCAGCATTCGCAACTTGATGTCGGGTTGAAATCCGGGGAGTACACGACTTGCGTGATGGTCGTCGAATAGTTTACCTCCAAGCTCGAGATAGAGCTTGTTTCCGAACTTGGCGATACGCTCTTTGATGTGTTCGGACTGAATTTTCAGATATTTGTCGTTGTCAAAACCGTATATCATAACGGAATGCAAAGATAGATAAAAAATGGCACAAGACGAAAAGTCAGTATATGATTTTTCATCTTGTGCCTCAATGAATGAATTCATTACACTCTAATGTCGTAACAAAAGAGATTGTATCATGTATTATAATGTGTTATTTAAAATAGAGGATTGATTTTTCTCTGCTAGCGCTTGATGGACATTATGTCGTCGGGTGACAGTGGAGTGTAGGGGCCGTCCTTCACCTCGAATATAACCGACGGCTCGATGACCTCGAGAGTGTGCCATTGGCTAGACGGAATGTGCACTCCGTAGTTGCCCTCCGATGGATTCAATGTGAACCGTTCGGTTTCATTGCCCTCGGAGTCGTAGAACATGACATTGATCAGTCCCCTGAGCAGGATGTAGGTTTCGGCAGTGTGACGGTGACGGTGCACCGGTAGCAGAGTCCCCGGTTCGAGTGCGTTGAGAAGGCGTTGTGCCTTTGCATCGAGCGATTCATGAAGGTTGTAGTTCATTCGCAGCCGCTCAGATTTGCGGGCCTGTTGCGAAACTTGATTCAGGAGCTTATCGTCGATAATCATAATTTATTTTTAGATTTCAGATATTCGAGGTGCAGATGGAAATATTTCCGTTGGAAAACTGTGTATCCGGTCGACAGAACTGCGATCACCGAAATGAAGTATACCCATTCGTTGATATGGAGATAGAGAGCCCCAAGTGATATCGTGGTCTGCAATGCGAAGTATATTGTGGACACCAAAGTATGGGGCATGCCAAGCTCATTGGCCATAATCTGATAGGCGTGTTTGCGGTGCGGCTTGAATATGTTCTCATGCAGCATCAGTCGGTGGATTATGGTCAGGACGGAGTCGACTCCGTATACGGCAAAGAAAATGAGATACCAAACCTGCCCGGTGGCCATTATCAGCGCACCCAGCATGAACAGCAGAATGAAGGCTATCGACACCGAACCCACATCGCCAGCGAAGCATCGTGCCCTTTTTCGGAAATTGAATATGCAGAATACGAGCACGCTAATGCCGATTATATAAATCATTGACCGGTCGATGAATCCAATGCGGCTGTTCACGATTGCCAGTGGAATCAATATGGCAATCGAATAGGCTCCCGTTATTCCGTTTATGCCGTCCATGAAGTTGTAGGCGTTTATTATTTCTGTGCACACAATCAATGCCGCAATTGAAATCCACCAGGATTCAAGTGTGAGGAATCCGAGTTGGTGAAACATCAGGAGCATGGCTATGAACTGAACCATCAGCCTGATGCGGTTTGGCATCGAATGCAGGTCGTCGACGAAGCTTACAGCGGCAATCATCGTCAGTCCCAGCATAAACCACGGATAGGCGCCGTGCGACACAATAAAGTAGGCCATAGCACCGAAATAGAAGACTATGCCTCCACCTCTAAGTGTTATTGTGGTGTGTGACGACCTAAGATTCGGCTTGTCTATTATATTGAATCGGTCGGCGAGTTTGAAGTATGCCAATTCGGCCGTCATGAGTATGACGGAGATTATCAGATAAATCATTGTAGATCGGTGGGTGCTATTTTAAAAGGAAGCTCTTAATCGTATGAGTAAGGCCGTCATTGGCTCTCACCGGCATTCGGTCAATGCCTAAGACCTTCTTTATCTTGTTGTTTGACACGACATAGCTTTCGGTCAGCTTGTCAAGTCGGAATGTGTTCAGAGGCAGATGCAGCACATCGCCAATTCGTGCCGATGCATTGATTATTCCGCGCGGGAGTTTTATTATGCGGGCTTTTTTGTCCATGGCTTTGCACATTACCCTGATGAGTTCGTTGGTGGATAGGGCCTCGTCATCGGCCATGTTGTATATGCCGCTTTCCACGTGTGAAGAGAGGATGCGGCCGATTACGAATGTTAGATTGTCAATGGATGTGAATGTCCGTCGGTTGTCAAATGCCCCCAGAGGCCAGGGAATTCCCTTGCTGATTACACCGTAGAGCAGATTGAGGTTGCCCTTGTTGCCCGGTCCGTGAATCATGCAGGGACGCATGATTATCACATCTCGTCCGTTGTAGGCTGCAGGTTTGTCGTTCAGTTGTTCAAGGATGTATTCCTCGGCGCGCACCTTGCTCTCTCCATAAGGCCCGACGGGACATGGCGTCACATCCTCGGTTAGTATCTCGCCGGGAACCTTGTCAACGGCCGCCTTTACCGAGCTGAAGAAAATGAACCTTTCTATGGATTTATGATTCGTGAAGTAGTCGAATACTTTTTTAGTGAGGTCGGTGTTAACTTTGAAATACACATCGGCCGCCGACTTGTTCTTTGTGTCATGGGCCTTGCCTGCGAGATGGATTATGGCATCGACCTGGGGGATTCTGTTATTTTCAAGGTCGTTCCAAGAGAATGTCCTTATGACGCCGTCCAGCTCGGGGCTTATGATGTCAAGGCCGTAGATGTCGTAATGATCTTTTAGTGCATTGACAAGATTTGTGCCTACAAACCCGTGTATGCCGGTAATAAGAAGCGATTTCATAATCCACTTCCGATTATTTTTTCGAGATGATTGATGCACTTTGTGAAGTCATAGTATTTTCGACTGTATTTTTTGCCGTTAGCTCCCTTCTGCGTTAGTTCATCCTTGTTCAATGTTGAAAGATGCTTGAGAAGAGTGGCAAGTTGCTCTGAATCTCCTGCCGATACACTCCAGCCGCAATCGGCTTCTCGAATAGTATCGGCTCCTTCCCCATTTATCATCGCTACGACAGGCTTTCCCGAGGACATATAAGCTTGTAATCGTGATGGGACTGTCAATGCGAATATAGGAGTGTCCTTCAACGCCATGAATAGTATGTCGGCTTGGGCAAAAAATGCAGGCATGGCTTCAAGGGGATATCTGCCGAGGCAGAATATGTTATTCATAAGGCCATTTTCGCGTGCATAATTTTCGACATATTCTCGTTTTCGGCCATCACCTATGAAATTGAATCTTATGTTACTCCCTTTAAGCATTCGAGCAGTTTCCATTATATGTGGCAAATCCTGAGCGTCACCCATGTTACCGGCGATAACTACGTTGAATCCTTTAGGGAGTTTTGGAACATCAATCATCTTTTGCGACTCCAATGAATCTTCTACCCAATTTGGAAAAAATTCGATTTTGTCCTTAAAGTCACCTTTATTACAGATTGATTTCTCATATCCTTTAGATCCTATCATGAGGGTCGTACAATTATCGTATATCCATTTGGTGAGCTTTTCAAACGGATATATGATATTTTTGTTTGTTATGCCTCCGGCAGCTGTAAGACTTTCGGGCCAAAGGTCGAGCACCCAAAAATGGACAGGTATTTTCTGTAATTTTTTTATTATTACCGCCGGAATCCCAACGAGAATTGGTGATGGCTCATGAACTATTATTGCATCATACTTTTTAGCGATACCAAACCAAAGGCTCTTTAAGGATGCGAAGAATGTGTAGGAAAGATAGTTCATAGCAAGCCAAAAAGAACTGCCTGAATGGCGGGGAATAATTAGCGACCTATGGACTTTCACTCCATTTATTGATTCTCTGCGCTTTTTGAATATTCCGTAACCTTTGTAAAAGCGACCTTCGGGATAATCGGGAATTGCTGTCATTACACTTACATCATGGCCCCTCTTTTGAAGTTCAAATGCCATGTCGTTGACTTTGAAATTCTCGGGATAAAAATGTGGTGTGACAATGAGGAGCTTCATGATTTTTATTTGCGCCAGATCATGCGATTTACTATGCCTGTGTAGGATTGAATCAGGCGAACTACTTTGTCAGATACGTTTTCGTCAACATAAGCATCAACCGGTGAAGGGATAAAGCCCGACTTTTGCATTTCGACCGCCATGTTGACGGCTTGTATTACAGCGTCGGAAGTTATGGAGCCAATTACGAACACTCCACTGTCAAGAGCTTCGGGACGCTCGGTACTCGTTCTAACCGAAACTGCCGGAAAGTGCAGCGAGGCACTTTCTTCAGGAAGTGTGCCACTATCGCTCACTACGCAGAATGCATTTTCCTGAAGTTTGTTGTAGTCAAAAAATCCGAGTGGTTTATGCTTTATCACTCTGCTGTCAAATTCAAATCCGCGAGCCGAGATGTATTTCTCGGAGCGAGGGTGACATGAATACAGCACGGGCATTTCGTAATGTCGAGCCAATGAGTTTACAGCTTCCATCAGAGAGTAGAAATTAGATTCGATATCTATATTTTCTTCGCGATGTGCTGAAAGGAGAATGTATTGTTTTTCCTTTAATCCGAGTTTGTTTAATATGTCGCTTTCTGAAATTGCATCTTTGTGCATTTTCAAAACTTCTGCCATTGGAGAGCCGACGACATAGGTGTATTCCGGTTTTACACCACTGTCAAGTATGTAGCGCCGTGCATGCTCCGAGTAGCAAAGGTTAATGTCGCTTGTCACATCGACAATGCGACGTATTACTTCTTCCGGCAGGTTTTCATCCTTGCATCGGTTGCCGGCTTCCATGTGAAATACGGGAATTTTAAGCCTTTTGGCTGCAATTACGCTAAGGCATGAGTTGGTGTCGCCCAGAACTATAATGGCATCGGGTTTTACTTCCGTCATAAGTTCATAGGCTTTTGCGATTACGTTACCCATGGTTTGTCCGAGATTCTCTCCTACGACACCGAGATAGTAATCGGGTTTGCGCAGGCCAAGATCTTTAAAGAAAACCTCGTTAAGCGTGTAATCGTAATTCTGTCCGGTGTGAACAAGAACATGGTCAAAGTATCGGTCGGATTTTTTTATGATTTCCGACATTTTAATGATTTCAGGTCGTGTGCCTAAAATCGTCATTAGCTTCAATTTCTTCATTTTACAGGTTGTAATGAGGATAAAGTGACTTGTGCTTGAAAATCCATTGAGCCGATTCGGCCACCATCTTTTCATAGTCGGGGATTATGTAGCTGAAATCAAATCGCGTACGTTTCAGCGACTTGTCGGCGTTAACACCTTCGACAGGGTGTATTGTCATAGAGTTTCCACGCAGATATTTATTGAATAGTCCCAGTAGATCATATTTTGATATGTGACAGTCGGGAACAGTGTTGTATAGTCCGGTTGCCCTCTCCTTGGCCGCCGCTTCCATCGTTTTAGCGAGTTGAAGCGTAGTCTGTCCTGTCCACAGAGCCCCGGTGAAACCGTTTATTTCGCCGCTTTGTTTCATGAACCAGTTCATGAGTCCGATGCCTCTTTCATTTATGTCGGGACCTACGATTGAATTACGCAATGTTATATTCTTGTCGTCATTAAGCTCTCCAAGAGCTTTGCTTCGGTCGTAGAATGTAGTACCATCAGGAAAATCATCTTCGGTGTATTGACCGCGAGCGCCCGAGAAGACACAGTCGGTGCTCATGTGAATCACTTGCGCGTCAACTGCATTGGCCGATGCGGCCACGAAATGCGGCAGATAACTGTTGAGCAATGCAGCCAAGGCGTGATTGTTTTCAGCAAACTGATTGAGAATTCCGATGCAGTTTATAACCGTGTCATATTTCCCCGTTTTGATTATTGTATTTAGCGAATCGAAGTCGGTTGCATCTCCAGCGATGCTATGATTCAATAGCTTGGACTTTTCGAGGGCAAATCCTGTAACATCGTGACCTTGCTCCTGCAGGTATAGCGATATCTGGTGTCCGGCCATTCCGTTACACCCCAATACAAGAAACTTCATATATTATTCCGAACGTATTTCCTTAGATTCTGCTTTTTCTTCAAGGCCAAGGTCTTCTCTTACAAAACGTAGGCGCATGAGCTCTTTCTTCATGCCTTCGACATCGAGCCTCCTTGTGTTATGGCTGTGGTAGTCCTCAATGGTTGTGAGGCTGCCTTCTCCCTCGGTGAAATACTTGTCATAATTTAGGTCGCGAGAGTCACAGGGTATCCGGTAATAATCGCCCATGTCGATGGCTTTGGCCATTTCTTCACGTGTAACAAGTGTTTCATATAATTTCTCGCCGTGTCGAGTTCCTATGACTTTGACTTCCGTTTGACCATATTTGGGATCTATTTGGGCATAAAGTTCCTTCAACGCTTTGGCCAATGTGTCGAGTGTCGCTGCGGGAGCTTTTTGAACAAACAGGTCGCCGTTATGACCGTGTGTGAAAGCGTATATTACAAGGTCGACAGCATCGTCAAGTGTCATCATGAACCGAGTCATGTCGGGATCGGTGATAGTTATCGGATTGCCGTTTATCATTTGGTCAACCCACAAGGGTATTACAGAACCACGTGATGCCATTACATTTCCGTAACGAGTGCAGCATATTGTCGTGGGAGCCCCTTCGCCGAGTTCTCGGCCTTTGGATATCGCAACTTTTTCCATCAAGGCCTTTGATATTCCCATTGCATTGATTGGATAAGCAGCCTTGTCGGTTGACAGAACGACTACATTCTTGACCCCGTTTTCGATTGCCGATAAAAGCACGTTGTTAGTGCCCTCCACGTTTGTGCGTGTGGCCTCCATGGGGAAGAATTCGCAACTGGGTACTTGTTTTAGTGCTGCAGCCGAGAAAACATAGTCAACTCCGCGCATAGCAATGTCAACCGACTGCTTGTTGCGCACATCGCCAATGAAATATTTCACTTTGGGATTCTGAAGCTTGTGTCGCATATCGTCCTGTTTCTTTTCATCACGACTGAAAATGCGAATCTCCTTGATGTCGGAATCCAGAAAGCGCCTTAATACGGCGTTGCCAAAGGACCCTGTGCCTCCAGTGATTAGTAGAATTTTGTCTTTAAATATTGACATATTGTTAAAATTTTATGATTCTTGTTTTATCAATTCCATTACACACTTTATGGCATTTCCAGTTTCAAAAGACTTAAGTTCTTTTTGGTGAGCCATAATTTTCTGGTAATTATTTTCTTGAGAATATGTTTTGATTGCCATGCATAATTGGTCTATTGTTTCTGCATAATGGTAGGGCCAATCTTCTATCGGAGTATAAAAGCCTCTGTCAGAATTATATTGTTTAAGATCCGGAACAAAGAGGAATCCAGGTTTATTGGTTATGCAGTAATCCCATATTGAAGATGAGTAGTCGGTTACCAGCACATCAGCGAATTCAAGCAGGTCCTGCATATCAGGATAAGATGTCATGTCAATCATTTTCACATTATTATCAAAATGATCCGACATTGAACTATCTTTTGATATGTGACTCCGGAACAGGAATGTCACATCCTTATTGAAACGTTGAACAAACGCTTCTGCAACTTCTTGACTGCACACCTGATTGTCTATATGTTCCTGTTTACGGTGTGTTCCTCTGAATGTTGGTGCATAAAGAATCAATAAATTGTCATTAGGAATGCCGTATTTCTTGCAAAAAGCATTGCGTGCTATTGTACGTTGCTCATCGGTGGTGTTAAAGAACCGGTCGTTTCGCGGAAGGCCCGAAGGTATGAATCGGGCCTTGTCAATATAGAAGTCCTTAGAGGAAACTTCGGTAAAACGTTCACAACTTGACAGAAAATAGTCGGTTCCTTTATGGCGTATGTCGCGCATTTTGTTGATGTAATATTTCTCGGATTTTGAGAACATATTCATGTCAGACGACACTCTTTTATAGGCTCCGCCTCCATGCCAGGTGTTTATAAATTTTTGAGATGCTCTTTTAGGGATTATTGGCTCGATGCCAAGATTACTTATAATTATTCCTGATGTCAGAAGATGATATATGTGCGTGGGTGATAAATACTTTGCTGTTTTTACCGATTTTCTGTATTTCTCTGGAAGGAAATCGGGATTGTTTAGCACCCAAACATATTCATAGCTGCTGTCAAGAGAATCAAAAAGCCCTTCAAACAAGTACTTTGGATTGCAGGTGTACTGCATTCCCTCGTATGATGAGAATATAATCTTATGCTTTTTTACTGGGAAAATGTAACCGAGCTTCAATACTAATCTGGCGAAGCTTACTATATATGCCTTAATGTAGTTTTTCATTACCTTTTTGTGTCAAAACTTTGCATTGTTTGTGTTATGCCTTGATGCAATTTTACCGTAGGATGCCATCCAAGAGCGTTTAATCGGCTACAATCAAGAGGTTTGCGCTTATAATTGCAATATAATGATGCATCGATTTCTCGAGCTTTAACGATGACTTTAATATCGCCTTTAGCCGATGCTATTTTTTCGGCTAATTGAAGGATGCTTATCTCCTCCGTTTCATTTGACAGATTGAATACTGAATTGTCACTTTCATCGGATGCGATGATTAATAATGCCGTTATTACATCAGAGATATAGCAAAATGATCGTAACGCTTTTCCGTCAGAGTTAAGCACTATGTCGTTGCAACTGACTGCATTGTTGATGAAATCGGACATCACTCGTCCATCATTTGCGAGTTTCATTCCCGGACCATAACAGTGGGCTATGCGTGTTACAGCATATTTTATTCTGTATTGGTTATGGTAGGCTTCGAGAATAGTTTCAGCGGCTCTTTTGCTTTCAGGATAGCATGAACGGCGATCAAGCGGATCAAGCGCACCAAAAGAGGTTTCGGTGAGAGATTGGTCTATCTTATTGTCACCGTAAACTTCTCTTGTCGAAGCATATATTATTTTGCAATCGGTATTACGACGGGCCAACTCGCATATATTGAATGTGCCACTGATGTTCGCTCTAAGAATTCCTACGGGATCATTGGATATATAATAGGGTGATGCATTTCCTGCAAAGTGAAATATATAATCGATTTTGGAAGAATAGTCGATAGGATTGCTTACATCGCCGACTATGATTGAAAACCATTTTTTTTGTATCAACGGAGCATAAAGTGACATCAACTTATCATTGTTGCGTGAAACGGCTATGATGTCAGCCGTGATTATACCGCGATCAATTGCATAAGCAAAAGAGTATATAAGATAGGATGCAATGTGACCGTTGGCTCCGGTTATTAGAATTGTCTTGTTGTTGAACCGACTCCAATCGACTTTATGGGAGATGTCGGTCAAATCATCTTTGACTATTGGGTTGTTGTATCCAAACATATCAGAATCCGAATACTTGTTGTACTTCGTGGACTTCAACCATTGTCTTGAAAACAAAGTAGTCCATAGGTGTTGTTATCTTTATGTTTTCTACAGGGCCTATTATGGTGTGTAGTTTGTAGCCATAGTGGTTCATTAGCGAGCAGCTGTCAATGTAATCGTGTCGGTTGTTTTGACGGGCGTCTTCATGTACTGTTAGGATGTCCTTCAGTACAAAGCTTTGAGGCGCACGAGCTATTAGCGAATCTTTTCGTTCAGGGATGTCGAAGTGGCCGTCAGCATTTGCTACGACAAATGTTTCTATTGTAGGCACACATGTTATGCATGAACCATATTGCTTTACCGACTTGATGTTGTCGCTGATTGTCTGTGCATTAATAAGCGGACGCACGCCATCGTGAATCAAGACTATGGATTCAGGGGAATATAGTTTTGATGCCGCTTTGATGCCGGAGTATATAGAGTCTTGTCCGGTGGCGCCTCCGGGTACAATGTCGACAACTTTCTGTATGTTGAATTTGTGAAGCAGCTGTTTAAGCTGTTCTATCCAACTTTCAAGACACACAACTACAATTCCGTCGATCTCAGGATGTTGTTCAAATAGTTCAAGGGTATATATTATTATCGGTTTACCCTTAAGTTCAAGAAACTGCTTTGGCTTTCCGTCATTGTTCATTCGGCGCCCGCTGCCTCCGGCAAAAATGACGGCTATATTACTTCGCTTCATTTCTCCATTATTAACTAAAAAATAAGTATCCCAGTACATTACCATGGATGATTTCAGTAATGTTCAATAGAAACTAAACACAAAATAGTTGTATAAATTATTACAAATCTATTATCTTGCTTAATTTTCATTGATGAATATAACCTCTTTCAGAAAGTTTTTCAAAGAATATGAATCTGATAATTTAAATGTTGATTCATTTATGATATTAGGAAAAACAGGATGTTCTCTATCAAGTATGATATAAGATTCTTTAGGAATATCCGAATAGTTTACGAGGTCTTTATTTGTAGTAAGAAGAATACATCCACTTTCGATTGCTTCAATACTTCTCATTGTTAATCCGTATTGGGATGGATGCTGTATATCTAAAACTACTTTAGATTTACGAGTTATATCAATTATTTTATTATATGAAATAGGCAATATGGAAATTATATCTAAGTCTTTAATCCTTAATTGCCCTGTTATTATCATTTTTATAAATAGCCATATACCTGTATAAAGTTTTATATAATATGATTTTCCATTCAATTTGGCCTGTCGTTTAATTTCCCTTGAAATTTCTAATCTATCAGAATGTAGTCCTCCTATGAATGATATATCAATATTTTTAGTAGTTTTATTTTGTTTCTCCCTATAAAATAATGGTCTAAAAGATAGATTTTTATTTTTTAAACAATCCACTCTGTCAAAACTCCATATTTTGTCAAAATAGTTTAGTGTATTTAAATTTTTTAATCTATGAAGATCATCCCATAGGTATAATATAAATATGGCATTAGGATTTAGCGACCTTAGTTTTATTAAATGAGAGTCATCAAAATTTTCTCCCTTTATTACAAATACAATGTCATTATTGATCGAACTTCGGTTTATTTGCCTGTCAATATTTTTCTTTAATATTTTCTCAGATATTTTATTAAGATGAAGTCTCTTGAATATTAGCAAATTCCAAATATTTGTATGAGTAGAGAAGTATGATACTTCCTTATTTAGTTTTTTTAATTCGGCTATTATCGATTGATCATAATCATAGAATCCTATTCCTATAAATAGAATTCTATGACCTTTAAGTTGTGATAATTTATTCATTTATAAAGTCCTTTTTGTTTCATTTCCTCTATTGAGGCTTCGTAATTATCTTGCTGAATTGGTTGGCTATCAACCCAACGGCAGAATTGTTCGATTCCTTTATCGAATGACCATCTGGGTTCGAAGCCGAGCAATTTACGAGCTTTTGTGATGTCGGCGAAGTTGTGACGTATATCACCAAGACGGTAGTTGCCTGAAACGGTTATAGGGACATCTATGCCATAATACTTCTTGAGTGTATTTGCCACATTCAGGACATCAGTTGCCACACCTGTGCCAATGTTAAATGCATTCCCTGAAACTCCCGGAACTGTCAATCCTAAGATTGTGGCATCAGCTATATCATCAATATACACGAAATCACGGGTTTCCTTTCCGTCCTCAAAGATATTGATACCATTGCCGTTTTTGATTCGGGTTGAGAAAATGGAGAGTATGCCAGTGTAAGGATTGCTAAGCGACTGCCCGGGACCATACACGTTCTGGTAGCGGAAAGAAACAGATTCTATTCCGATTGACTGGCACACCATGTGCACAAGTTGTCCTTGAACCTGTTTTGTTATGCCATAGACAGAACCGGGGTGTATCTTCGAATCTTCAGTTGTCCCAACGAGTTTCAACGGTTCTAAACAGCCCGGATATTTTACCTCAAAGTCTCCTTTTGACATCGTTTCTTCGGGACGTTCATCGGGATATACGAATGCGTTGAGCTCGTCGCTCCAATAACGTCCTTCACCGTAAATGGCGCGAGACTCAGCCACAACCACACGTTTTACATCGGTCTTTTCATTGGTGAGGATGTCAAGGAGAATTGCCGTACCACCGATGTTCACATTCACGTACTTTTCTATCTCGTACATTGATTGACCTGTCCCGGTCTCGGCAGCGAGATGCAACACCGCATCAACTCCATCCAAGACTTTGCGCCAATCATCACGTGATGTCACCGTGCCTTTGACAAACCGAACTTTGCCTTTTATGCTTTGATAAAGCGGGGATGTAACCTCCGGATTATCACCATGAATCTGCGGTGAAAGGTTATCGAGGACAGTGACATCAATACCCTTAGCTATAAGTTTCAGTGCAACATTAGAGCCGATGAAACCAGCTCCACCAGTAATCAATACTTTTTTCATTTCTGTCTTTAAAAATTCATTAAAAATGGAATCTACTGCATAACCGTGAGTCTCATTTTCAATCGACTGGGGTCTATTTAAAAATTTTTAATTGCGGGAAATTTGAATTCTTATTAGTTGGGGAAATTTTGACCCCATTAGAAAGAATTATGCAATATATCAGCATTTGAATATCCATTGAGAATGATTCTATAAAAAAATCTCCAAATGCCTGGAAAATCAAGCTGAAACAAGTTGCAGAATAAAACAATAATGCAATTTGATTACCTGCTTGCTGTAAACGATATACTATGCCCCATACCCATCCCATTATAATTGAGAAGATGAAAACCCCTACCCAATTAAAATCAGAATAAAATCCCCATATAGCCGTATATGCATTAGTAAATACAGGAACTGTTACCCAACCTGGATTCTCCGTAAATGTGTAATCTAAGCCAAAAATATTAAGAACTGTAAATAAAAAAGGGAAAGAGGCACTCCCATTGGTTCCAATAATAGGATTCACCTCTTGGTTGATTAGCAAGTCTAAAGCAGTTATAGGAGATAATATATAGATGTATAGATATTTGATAAATGCATCATCTTGTTGAGCAGTAGAGTCATTCCTAAATACCGTAACAAGTATGAGAAGAATTACTAATATAATCGTACTTAGGATTAACTTGGATTTATTAATACTCTGTCTTCGATATAATATAAATACTATTCCGATAAAAATTCTAAAAATTGCTCCTTTAGCTGATTTGAGAAAACTAATGAGTATCAATAATGTGATAAGTAATATTACTCGTTTTTTCCCAACTTTATCATAATGAAGGAGCGCGTATAAACTATAAATAATTGTAAAAGTATTAATGGCAATCAAAATTCGAATAATGAGGGGATATTTATTCTTTTCAAGCATAAATGTTCGAAGATTTTCACCTACACCTCCTGAATAATGAATTAATAAAACTATTAGCAATATTGATAGTATAACTACATATGGAAACAGGATATTAAATAATTTAGAATTATATGATAAATTATTCGTACTATATGCAATGTGGTTAGGATGGTATGATACTGTATAAGAAACAACCATAAAAGGAATTACCCAAAAAGTAAATACGTTAAGGAATTCTGGCGATAGTCGCCATAACGGATGCTCCACTACAAGATATAATAGCAATGTGATTCCCCATGCTAACCCAACAATAACTGAAGGATGAAAAAAACTCCTTGTTAGATATTTTAGAATAAGTGCAAAGAAAATCGTAAGAATTGCACAGATTAATAGCATGGATAAATTTTTGATTAGCTAATTAGTGGACTCCAATATTATTCGGAATACCTTTTGATATTTGATTTTATTGTATTTGTATTATACAGAAATCCTTAAGCAATTACAATTTAGAGATGTAACGAATAATTGGATATACTCCAAGCATGCAAGCCCAATATTTTATCCTTATTTTTAGAGTTTTGTTTTCAATTCTTTTGTAGTATAACTTCGCGTATTCTTTAGAACTGCGAAATACTGAAGAATTAAAGAGAAGTACAGCTTGATTCTGATCCAATTTTTTCTGAGGTACAGTATTTTGGCGACTGTTATACCATGTTCTTATATCATGGTAAGAGTTGTTGAATCGGATTATTTTCTCGAGGTCATTAGAATGACTTGCTGATTCAGTGCAGATTCGATAGACACCAGTTGTTTCATTTATGAATTTAATTTTGCTATTTTGAGCAAAATATAACCATATTGGGTAGTCGCCCATGAGCCATCCTCGTTTGCTTGGATGGATTTCCGTCAAATAATTATAGTAGATGGCTTTATGGAATACAGCCGTCAACGTTGGTATGGTATTCTCAATAAGTAGTTTATCCATCGTTTCATTTGGGCCTCCCCATTCATCAATGAATTTATTATTTTTGGGGACAAATCTCTTGACTTTGGTATAGCACATTCCGTAATCGGGATGTGATTCAAGAAAGTCTACTTGTTTTTGAAGCTTGTAGGGGTCGGTCCAATAGTCGTCACCTTCGCAAATTGCAATATATTCCCCTCTCGCTCGAGGTAAATTCCATACAGCTGAGCCGATTGGTTTTCCTAGGCTATATTGGTTCTCTTTTTCAAATAGAGGTTTTATTATGTCGGGATATTGTTTTGCATATTCCTTAATAATTTCCTCTGTCCCATCAGTAGAATGATCATCATGAATTAATACCTCAAAATTAAAATTAGTTTTTTGCATTAAGAATCCATCAATACATTCTTTAATGTATGATGCATGATTGTATGTTATGCAGCTTATTGAAACTAAAGGAAGATTATTCATATATTATTAATATTTGAATTCTTCGGATTTGCCCCATAATAAAGAAAATGGCTCAATTTGCTTTTCTTTTTTCATATCAATGCATGCTGATTTCCAATCATACTTTGGAATCCAACTCATTATTTCCTTGGCTTTAGTGGAATCTAATAGATTTTGTGGGGTATTGGGTTTATCCGGTATATAGATTTTTTCCGATTTACATTTTGGTGAATTGAAAGTTTCAATTATTCCATCGATTTGTTCTTCTAATGTATATGGTCTATCGCCTGACAAATTGAATATGCCTTCGACTCCAGTTTCAAGAGCACATTTGACTGCATTTGTAAAATCTTTTATATATAGCAATTCTTTTTTTCTTGAAGGATCTCCCCATATTTCAACCGGTTGATTTTGTTCGGCTTTATGTTGTATGATTCTCCATGGAAGCATTTTTTTTACACCATTAATATGATAATATGGATTTGGCTGATAACCATAAACTGTCAAATGCCTAAATATACAGCTGGATATACCACATAAATGATTATAGTGCTCTAAAATGTCAACTGCTGCATTTTTTGCTATTGCATAAATAGCATGATCGCCACCATCTTTAGGAAAAGATCTTTGAGCATCGTCCTTAACTGGTTTATCAGTGCCAAAAAATTGGCAAACATCCGAAGGAGTTGTGTTAAATATAACTCGACGACATTTTGTTATTTTCAACCATTCACAAAGATTTACCATGCCAACTACAATGCTATTAATATATGGCATTGGCGATGCATCAGCATGAGCTGGCATTGTGCCGGCAAGGTGTACAACAGCATCGATATCTGTCGGTAATTTTTTAAATGTTTCCTTGTCGGATAAATCGAAACCTCCTATATATTCAATACCTTTGGTTAAAAAAAATCCATTATCAGAATTTCGATGACCAATAGCCACTACATCGTATCCACATTCATTTAAATAAACTGATGAATATGCTCCTAAATGACCAGTAGCACCAAGTACTAATATCTTTTTATGTGTCATTATTTTATTATTATTTTACACCAATCGTTGATTGAAATCATTGCTCGTTCCAATGCTTCCCGTGTTGGGAATCGCAGGACAAGTGTACCGATAGCATTGTTTGCTCCTGTGAATCCGTTTACTTTATCTCCATTTTTGACCCATAAGTCGGTTTCTATGACAAGAGGTCGTTTGTCATCTGCGATTTCAAGACGATCGAATATTCCGTCATTGTCAGCGTGAAGTATTATCTCTGCAATGTGGCCGTCGTATTCAGGCATTGACATTGGGATAATTGAATCACCTACGGCTGCTTTTACTGCATTTTCGATGAGGTGGGCGTTGGCGGCAATGTCGAGCATTTCGGCAAGTCGGTTGCCACCTCCTCGGGGCGTGAACTCCATGATGTATGGCTTACCGTTTTTGCATAGCCGTGTTTCTACATTATATATACCCGTTCCCAATTTCAACAATGTTACAAGCCTTTGCAGTTCCGATCTCAGTTCCTCCTGAATGTTGGCCGGCATTGTGGAAGGCCAGCTGTAGGCGGCCGGTGTGTATGGATTTTCTGCGTTAGGATCGAAGAATTGATTTGAGAATGAGCAAAATGCCAGTTCACCATTGATTGAGAAACAATCGGTATCAGAAGAATTTCCCTCTTTTTCAAGGAAATCCTCTATTATGAAGTGCCCATTGTGAGATTCGGACAATGCATAATCTATGGCATCGATTAATCTTTCCGGAGTGTCGACTTTTGACACTCCTTTGCTGCCTGCCGAGTCAACCGGTTTTACAATTACAGGCCAGTTGAAGATTGCTGTATCAGCCAGGGCATCAGCTTTATTATCGTATCCTTTAGCGGTGGGTACATTAAAGTTGTGCTCCGTCAAGAACTTGCGGAATTTTGCTTTGTCCTGTAATATAGACACGGCTTCGTATGAGCCTTGAAACGGTAGCCCCATCTTTTCGGCTACGTATGCGGCGGTAACAACTCCAGGATCTACGGCAAATGACATTATACCGTCTATATCAAGTTCTTTGGTAAGACTTAACACGGCTTCTTTGTCAAGGATGCTGATGTTGTAATATTCGTCGGAGTATTTATGGGCTATGTTGTCGGGAATATAATCTACTGTAATGACATAATATCCGTTTTTGTGGGCGGCTTTAATTACCGGCAGCAGATAGCGAAGTCCGCCAAGGAGCATTATTTTTTTTTGTCCTGATTGGCTCATCTTTTTATTTGTGCTATTATTTTGTTAACATCGGCATCGGAGAGGGCATGGTGCATGGGTAGGCATATTACTGTGTCGGCCATGCGATGGGCGTTAGGCAGATTATCGGGCGCTGCTGATGGGAGTCCGCGATAGGTGGTGAATTCGCTTATCAAGGGATAGAAGTATCGGCGTCCGAGCACTCCGTTGTCACGCATCTTGAAGTAAAGTTCGTCACGTGTCATGCCGAATTTGTCGGCATCGATAAATATCGGGAAGTAGGAGTAGTTGTGCTTTACACCGGGCATGTCGTCGAAGAACGTGATTCCATCTACATCGCGCAATGCTTCACGGTAGCGCACTGCTACTTGGTGGCGAGCTTCTATGGCATCATCGACCTGACGCAGGTTGAGCAGACCGTAGGCCGAGCGCATTTCGTCGACTTTTGAGTTTATTCCGGGTGCCACGACTTCGGTTTCTCCTGCAAATCCGAAGTTCTTTAGGTAGTCGATACGTTTCTTAGTCTTTTCATCATGCATCACCATGGCTCCGCCTTCGATTGTGTTATAGACCTTGGTAGCGTGGAACGACAGTGTCGACATGTCGCCGGCGTTTAATATGGACTCTCCGTTCACCTCAACTCCAAAGGCATGGGCGGCGTCATATATCACTTTCAGTCCGTATTTGTCGGCTATCTCCTGAATGCGCTTTGTATCGCACGGTTTTCCGTATACGTGCACAGGCATTATGGCCGTAGTCTTGGGTGTTATGGCCGCTTCAATCTTTTCGGGATCTATGTTGCCTGTTGCCGGATCGATGTCGACAAACACGGGCTTTATGCCGTTCCACCACAATGAGTGGGTCGTAGCCACGAAGCTGTAGGGGGTAGTTATCACCTCGCCGGTTATTCGCAGTGCCTGAAGTGCCGTAATCAGAGGCAGGGTTCCGTTTGTGAAAAGGCTTACATAAGGCACTTTGAGATACTCGGCCAATGCTTTTTCAAGCCGTTGGTGGAATGAGCCGTTGTTGGTTATCCATTTACTGTCCCAGATTTCCTTGAGTAGTTGGTGAAACTCGTCAAGGTCGGGCAGCAAAGGTGAAGTGACCGTAATCTGATGATTATTGTCCATGTTGTATTATGTATATTTTATACTTGATTATTTCCTTTCTTTAATGAAGGCAAGCAATTCTCGTAGGTCCTGCGACTTGGTAAGCCGTGTTATTATTGCGAAATAGGCTATGCCCGCTGCAATTCCGGCAATGAGCTGGAACCGCTCTCCTGGGATTATATTGACAGTCGCATACACCACAGCACCCATCGACAGAGAGTAGAACAGGGTCGGCATCAGGTCGCGCATTTGCTTGAAGAATCCCACCTGGATTAATTTGCCAGTGTAGTAGGTGTTTATGCCAAGGCATATCAATGATGAGAATATCGAACCCACGCACATGGCTATTAGTCCCATGGGCACGGTCATGCAGAGAATTGCCACGCCGATGCACTTTTTCCAAATCTCCAGCTTCAGGAACAAGTCGGAACGACCCTTGACCTGTAGCAAATTGAGGTTTATAGCATGCACGGGATACCACATCATTGAGAAGCATATTATTGAAAGAAGAGTGGCTGCAAACGCCCACTGCTCCTTTAGTAGCACAATTACCATTGGATGGGCCACTGCTGCAAGGCCTACCATGAGCGGAAACACGATAAATGCCGACAAGCGCAGAAACCGTCGGTAGACCGAGCGAAGCCGAGTGTCATCGTTCTGGATTGTGCATAGCACAGGGAATGTCACACGCTGGATTATGCCGGTGAAGTTGGATGACGGAAACTGTGCAAACTGGTGGGCTCGTGTGTAGTAACCAAGGTCGGCTGTTCGGAACACCTTGCCAATCACTATCAGATAGACATTCTGGTATATCGTATCGATGATTCCGCTTATTGCCAATTTGGATCCGAATCCGAACAACTCGCGGAATGAACTCCAGCTATAAGATAGAGCAGGGTGCCAGTGCGACAACACCCAAAGCAGACCGGTGTTGACAGCGAGGTTGACAATCTGGTGTCCGGCAATGGCCCACACTCCCCATCCGGTATATGCCATGTATATTCCTACGATTCCTGACACTATTGCAGCCGTAAGTGAGGCTTTGGCTTGTGTCTTGAAGTCAATATTCACCGTTAACAACGCTCTCTGCACCACGACAAGCGAGTTGAGGAGCACGCTAAGTGAGATTACTCTTGTAAGAGGGATTAATATAGGCTCATCATAGAATTGTGCGATAAGCGGAGCGCATAAAAACAGAATCAGGTACAGTACAACACCTACGGCTATGTTGAAGTAGAACACCGTTGAATTGTCGATCTCGGAGCGGTCCTGTTTCCTTATCAGGGCCTGGGAAAAGCCGCTATCGACGAGTGACTGGGATATTGCTATGAATATGATTATGTCGCCCACAAGACCGTAATCCTCAGGTGTAAGGATTCTTGCCATGACGATCATCACGACAAAAGCCACCCCCTGCACCGAGAATCGCTCAACCGAGCTCCACAGGGTGCCTTTGAGGGTCTTGTGTTTCAGTGATTCGGGCATGGCGGTGGCGCCTGATGCGGCCGAGGGTGTGTTAGATGCCGATAAGTATGAAATCCTCGTAGGATTTACATTGCTTCGGCGAGATGGGTTTTGAATTGAGCATCGAGACTGTAGGCAATGCGGTCGAGCTGATGCGTGTCGGCCGATTGCATAAGGGCTGTCAGCAGATTCTGTTCAATTGTATATGCCTGTCTTATTGAGTTGAATCGTTGGCGATTGCTTCGCAGGAATGCAAGTTTGGCTTTGAGCGTTTCGGCGTTTTCTGTGCCGTTGACTATTATTGAAGGAAGATAATGGTCAGAAAGCATTCGCTTAAACTGCTCCTGATTGCGTCCTGTAAAAGCAAATAAGTCCTTATCGAGAAGAATGCGTGCCTTATGTAATGATTGTTCAAGCGATGAATTTAGGAATTTGCCGGTGGACTTACATTCATTATACCATTCGCTTGATGTCAAGCATTGCCATTGGAGGGGCTTGTCAAAGAACGCTTTGTCACGAAACTGTATTCTGTCGGAAATAGCGCTATAAAGATCCGTATCGCTGATAAGCATGTTGCCACGCATGCGCTCATTGAATGATTTCAGGTAACATCCTCCGATAAAGGCTGATGATGCCGGAGTCCTGAACGCTATACGGTGAATCAAGTCAAATCCACTTAGCGCAACAATGAGCTCATGGACTGGTGTGACAGCGATGTTGCCTTCAATTGCTTTGACCCATTCTTTGGATTGCTGCAATAATTGTCGTGACATTGCTGTTGATGCAGCTCTACAATCAAGAAGCCCGTAATGTTGCATGAGTGATATCAGCAGATGATTATATGCCGATATTTCATGACCGTTTGAGAAGTCAATAGATGAATAATGAGGTAACTGAGCTATTTCAGAATCAATCATGCAGAGTAGAATTATTGTTGATCGGCTCGATGTCGATAGGGTCAATTGATACTTTGGCACATCCAAGAATGTCAAGTCTGATCCATAACTCACTTTTTCCGTCTTGCGATGTGATTACTTCTCCTTCAAGTCCGCAAAGTCCCCCTCTAATGACTCTTACTTTGTCGCCTTTAGTGTACATCCTATCCACAAATTCAACCGGACTGTTAGAATTGCCCAACATGAATTTGAGTTGATACATCTGTCTATCCGGGATGATTGCTACAGGTCGACCGAATTTGTTCGGATTTCCCGCTTTGTTTGTGAGAAATCGATATATGTAGGGGAGCGTTACTACGCTTCTGCGTTCGTTTTCGGTACAATGTAAAAATACCATAGACGGTATGACGACACGGTCTATTTTCTTCTTTTTGCCGTTGCGCCAAAGTCGATATTCTTCTTGTGATGCGACATAGGCTTCGTATCCTTCGTTGGATAGCTTTTCGGCCGTGACTTTTTCAGAACGGTTGTTGACGATTGCAACATACCAGTTGGCTTTTTCCACGCCTACGGCGTCGTCAACGCCATCAGGCACTGTCGAGAAGCGATTGTTGTTTACTTGGATACTCATCACTTTGAATCCAATTTTGACAAGTATCTCTTGGCAAGAGATACTTATTCGCCGACAAAAT
>ERZ778518.797-NODE-797-length-26809-cov-4.420423_pt1 | contig 26809 bp, 22 predicted proteins | sample MGYA00510340_ERZ778518 | MGnify/ENA primary metagenome ERZ778518 (study PRJEB29527, sample SAMN07138967) | mouse gut metagenome | material: feces | host: mouse | place: China:Nanjing | collected 2016-01-25 ...
CTTCTGTCGTATAAATAATAATATTTGATTTCTGATTCATCTTATCCTGATTATTCACTTCTTTACCTCGTTTTAATACTTTACTTTTTCTTTCAATCATTAATCACTTTCTTGATTTCATAAACCAAGGAACCATAAATGTCTCCAATCATCTCAAATGCTCTTTATGCCATTCAATTACAGCTTCCCTATCTGATTCAAAAAATTGTGTAGAAATATAAATATCCGCACCATTAAAATCCAATTTTTTAGTACTATATCGTCTAAGGGAGGAATGTCCCCTATTATCTGTTCTATCATTCGCAACTGCCGGATAATCTGTTGCTTTGAATAAACTCTTTGTATATTCCTTCGTTTTCATCTTTTCAACCTCCGATGCTGTAATCTTTGATTTGTCAATAAGTTCTTCCATTAAATTATAGAACAATTTAGCAACCGGCAACATCCCTTCTGCCCATGTGTTTTCATCATTAATATCAAATGGTATTTCTGAAAGTGAGAAACTAAAATCATCTGTATCCAAATTCATATTTAATAGTAAGTCTTTAATAAACGAAATGATGTTTTTTGAGGACAGATTAGTTTCGAAGAAGATACCACTGTTGTCAATTTGTTTTGCTTTACGGAGCTTTCTCTCATCATTACTTATATATGTTTTATCTGCACTTGAAATAGAATAATCTTTTGCTGCCAAATCGCTCATCGTTTCTGTATCTAAATCATAAGCAAGGTTAATGAATTTAGTAAGTAGATCAACCCAGCTTGACACCTTTGTATATTCTCCAACAAATGCAAAACCATCCGGTTTAGTGTTAGAAACATCTATGTCACTATCAACACCAAAGCTTAATTCATGTGCTTCGTCAACATCAGAATGCATTTCAACATAATTAAATTTTCTAATCAAAATACCAGAAAGCACCTTTGCTCTATTCAGAATTGACATCTCATTCCATTTCTCTGCAGATAAAACTTCTCTATTTAAAACATTTGCCTTTGAGTTTTCACGGATAATATTTTTCTTATCATTAAATGATTTTGTTCCAAGTTCACTGTTATGTCCCGTAATAGTCAAATTACCGAGCGACGAAAAACAATCAAATCATCTTAAAATACCTTAACGCATCTTCAATCAATAGTTCTTTCTCAGGTGGACATTGCGGTATTTTTTTCTCATTATCCCTTGCCTTGTTATAACAATTTCTTTCAATAATTCCATATTTCTGTTTCACCTGCGCAATATACAGTGACGAAACCTTTATTCCGTGCCTTTCTAAAATATAATCCTTGATTTCCTCATAGGTTGCTTTACTCTCCGCCGTAGTTAAATCCATCTCGCTCATTTTCAATTCCACTTCTATAGTCTGCTTTGCATGAAGTTTGGAAAGCAAACAGATAACTTCCACATGCCCCCCCTGCGGAAACATATCGCAAGCCCTCACCTTCCTCACCTCATACCCAAACTCCCCCAACACCCTGACATCCCTCGCCAGCGTCCCCGGATCACAACTCACATACACAACCCTCTCCGGCGCCATCTCCCGGATCGTATCCAGCAGCACCCCGTCGCACCCTTTCCTAGGCGGATCGACCACGATCACGTCCGCAGCCGACCTCCTCTCCCTCTCCATCCCAGGCATTACCTCTTCCGCCCTGCCGCAGAAAAACTCCACATTCCTGATCCCGTTCAACCGGGCATTCTCCCTCGCATTCGCAATCGCCTCCGGTACAACCTCGACGCCATAAACCATCTTCGCCCTCTGCGCCAGAAAAAGCGAGATCGTTCCAATCCCGCAGTACAGATCCCACACCGTTTCCCTGCCGGATAACCCCGCAAACTCCAAAACAGTCCGATACAGCTTTTCCGTCTGCACCGGATTCACCTGATAAAACGAACGTGGAGAGATACGGTAACGGATCCCGCCAATACAGTCCTCTATGTATTCCTTCCCCCAAAGAAGCTCCATCCTGCTGCCTAAAATAACATTCGTCTTCTCCGTATTATAATTCACTAAAACGCCCGTCATCCCCTCCACGCCCTTCAGTCTCTCGACCAGCCTATCATACGCCTTCCTCTCCGCCACTTCTTCTTTCACAACCAGACAGGCCATGACCTCGTTCGTATAAAATCCCCGCCGGATATAAACATGGCGAACCACTCCCTGATGCCGTTCCTCATCATAAGCCGGTATCCCATCCTCCCGCATCCAAGCCAAAACTGCGTCCAAGATCTCTTTCATACACCGGTGCTGTATCACACAATCGGTCACCGGAATGATACTGTGGGTCCTCCCCGCATAAAACCCTGCCGCCGGACGAAACACTCCGTCTTGCCCTTTGCGCATCTGTACGGGAAACTGCGCCTTATTCCGATAATGCCACGGTTCTTCCATGCCTATGATTGGCAGCCACCGGGCTACGGCCTGGCATCTCTCCCCCGCTTCAGCTTCTATCCGATCTCTCCCCTCCGCTTCCTTCCCCGCCACTTGATCTATCCGTCCTTCCGCTTCCCCCGGCGTTCCTGACACACCCCTTCCCACCCCGCCGATCCTCTCCAGGCAGTCCCGGACTTTCTTCTGCTTGTACTTTAGCTGCTTCTCGTACGAGAGATGCTGCAGCGTACACCCGCCGCATTGTCTTGCCACCGGACACCTTGGCTCCACACGCCCCACATCACACGTTTCCCCCGCTAAAATGTCAAGCAGCTTCGCAAACCCATAATTTTTCTTGCACTTCATCACCTTCGCGCGGACCGTCTCACCCGGAAGTGCATCCTTGACAAAAAGAGCATAGCCATTCACATGGCCGATGCCCTCTCCGTTATTTCCTAAATCATCTATTGTAATGATAATCTCCTGATTTTTCTTAAACTCCATATACTCCTCCGGATGTCTGGCGCAAATTACTCTCAAATCTGCGGTCAAAACCGAGCCATTCCATATTGTCCCCAGCCTGGTTAAAAACTTCCGTCAGCGTCTGTAGTTTCGCATCCGCGTTATCCGCCAAATGCAGTGCCATTGCCTCCATCAGCGCCGGCACTTTCGGGGAACCGAATTCAAGTTTGCCGTGATGGGCTAAAATGCAGTGAATCAATTCATGCTCCATTTTTTTCGGGAAGCCCTCGATCCGCGAAATAGCCGTAGTCAGTTTTTGGGCGCCGATGTAAATGTGGCCTAAAAGCTGTCCGGCGTCGGTGTAATCGTTGCGCGGGAACGAGGCGATCTCGTCCATCTTTCCCATGTCGTGGAACAGCGCCGCCGTAATAAGCAGGTCACGGTGCAGGCGCGGGTACGCCTGACAGAAAAAGCTGCACATGTTTGTCACGCTGAGCGTGTGTTCCAAAAGGCCGCCCATAAAGCCGTGATGAACGCTTTTCGCTGCGGAATGCTTCTTAAACTCACGAATAAAGGACTCATCCTCAACAAAAAAAGTAGTAAGAAGCCGGTTCAGGAACGGATTTTTTACGCTGTCCACATAGGACATGATTTCTCCAAACATCTGCTCCACGTCTTTGGTCGTAGCGGGGATGTAGTCCGCCGGATCATACTCTCCTTCTTCACTTTGGCGGAGACGGGAGATATTCATCTGTATATTTCCCTGAAATGTCGTTACCATGCCTTCACAGTAGACATAATCAAGTGCTTCGAAACTTGCGATACCGTTATTAAGATCCCATATTTTCGCATCCACGATCGCCGTCTTATCCTGCAGCGTCAGGGAGTAATATGTCTTTCCCGCTTTTGTCTTTAATACCTGTTTCGTCTTGCATAAATAGGTGCCGACAAGTTTCTGTCCTTCCCTGTAATCCTTCAAATAATACATTGCCCCAAACCTCAACCTTTCTATTTTGCCTTCGCCGTAACGGTCACATATGGCCCGTAGACCGTTTTGCCGCTGACTTTCTTAAACGAACGAACTTTATAACTATATTTCATGCCGCGTACGAGCATTTTGCAGCGGTAACCCGTCGTCTTATTTTTCTTGATCGTTTTTACCCTGTTGAACTTTGTCTTAAAGCCTTTCACATGGACTTTCATATATACCTGATAACCGTTCACATTTTTATCACGGCCCCATCTGACCTGAATGCCGCCGCGGATCCCCTTGGCCCGCACCTTTTTCAATTTGGCAGGATTCATCGTGACCACGGCTTCTTTGGAACCAATTCCCTCGATGCTGTCACCGTTTGCCGCCGTAAACACCGGATGGATCCGGTATGTATATTTTGCTCCCGGCTTCAATCCCTCGTTTACATAAGAGACAGCCGTTATATTCGCAGCATCGGCATACTGCCCTTTTCCCTGCTTGCGGTATAAATGATAAGATACGGCGCCATTGACAGCGTCCCACGTCACGGTTGCGCGCTTTAACCCGGCAGCTTTCTTTATCGTAACTTTAGCCGGGCCGTCCAGCGGATGGAATGGAAGTCCTTTTAAAGACGCGTAGGCATTTGCCTTGCCGCCCGTCTTTCCCCATACTTCCACACTGGTCACTGTCGAGAACATGCTCGCTCCCTGAAACTCTGTATCGCCTAATACAACGATATTTTTTAAATACGGACATTTTGTAAATACGCCATCTGCCACGGCTGCTACCGTTTTCTTCCTGATCTGTGCAGGAATATAAAGCGTTGTTACACCTTCGTCTCCATTATACCCCGTGATCGTGCAGGTTTTATTCAACGCGTTTTCAGTTGTCACAAAAACATTTTCGTCCTTGATCACTTTGTTGCCGGTAAAAGCGGGTAACTGCGTCGGCACAGCGGTTTCTGTTTTATCTGTATCAATCGATGGTGTTGCCGTCGGTACGATTGATGGTATGGCAGTCGACGCGGCGGGCGTCGCACTTGCTTTTTCTGGCATGGCAGTCGCTTCCCCCGGTTTTGCTGCTGCCCTTTGCGGCATAGACCCGTACAGCTGGTCAAGTCTCTGCTCCGTATCCGCACAAACACGATTCTTTTTCGTCATTTCCTCCGTAGAAGCTTCTGCACTGACAGATGCAAGTCCCACGACCATCGACAGGCACAGCATGGCACAAATCCACTTCTTCATTTTCAATCATTCCTTTCCACATTCATACATTATAGATGGTGAGGCCCAAAGGTATACCGCCCCGTAAGCCTCGTATTCTCCCAGCTCTCGTTCCTCTATCCCAAAATAAGCATAGAGATGCTTAATTAGTATATCACGTACTACCTGATTTTTCAACTAACAAATACAACCATTCATCCCGTTTTTCGGCCAAAAGTACCGGATCCCACAAAAAAATATTTCGAGAAATCATTGTAACCCCTGATTTTCTGTGATAGAATGGACAAAGAAGCATGGAGATAAACAAAAATTCGTGCGAAGAAATGAGGAGTATTGTGAATAAGAAAGTATGCAAAACATTAGAATTTGATAAGATAATAAACATGCTGACCGAAGAAGCCGACTCTCCACTGGGACGAGAAAGTGCCAGACATTTACGGCCGCTGTCAAATAAAAATGAGATCATTGCGCTGCAGGCGGAAACAACCCACGCCCTGACGAGGATCTTCCACCACGGCGCCCTGTCTTTTCATGGCCTTACAGACATCCGCCCGAGCCTCGTCCCGCTCTCGAAAGGCGGTACGCTTGGCGCGGGAGAACTGCTGCGCATCGGCGCTCTCCTAGATGTGACGAAACGGGCGGTCGCCTTCGACCAGAAAGATGAGGAAACAGACTTTTTATCCGGCCGATTTGCCGGGCTTCAGGGTTTTCCTGAAATCAACCGCGAGATCAAAAGATGTATCCTCTCCGAAGAGGAGATCAGTGACGACGCAAGCAGTGAACTGAAACGGATCCGAAGACAGATCAAAAACACGAACGACAAAGTGAGGGAGCAGTTAAACGCCACCGTAAACGCTTCGTCTGATATGCTGCGGGACAACATCGTCACAATGCGCGGCGGAAGATACTGCCTGCCAGTCAAAAAAGAATACAAATCCACGTTCCAGGGCATGATCCACGACCAGAGCTCCACCGGATCCACATTCTTTATCGAACCGATGGCCATTGTCAAGCTAAATAACGATCTCGCCGAACTCGCCATGAAAGAGCAGGATGAGATTGAAAAAATCCTCGCTTCGATCAGCAGTTTGTGCGCGCCGGAGACAGAAGGGCTCGAGAGAAATGTCATCTTGCTGGCAGAACTGGATTTTATTTTTGCCAAGGCAAAATTATCTAAAAAAATGCAGGGAAGCGAGCCGGACTTTACCCAAAACTACATTTCCATAAAAAAAGGACGCCACCCTCTCATCCCGCGGGACAAAGTCGTGCCGATCGATGTGACACTCGGGAAGGACTTTCGCCTTCTGATCATAACCGGACCAAATACCGGCGGAAAAACCGTTTCTTTGAAAACGGTCGGGTTATTTACGCTGATGGGACAGTCTGGACTTCATATTCCGGCATTTGACGGCTCATGTCTGCGCGTTTATGAGGAAGTGTATGCTGACATCGGGGATGAACAGAGCATCGAACAAAGCTTAAGTACGTTTTCTTCCCATATGACAAATACTATTTCCATCCTCAGCCGGGCAAACAGAAACTCCCTTGCCCTTTTTGACGAGCTGGGGGCCGGGACGGATCCGGTCGAAGGCGCAGCACTCGCCATTTCCATCCTCGACAATTTGCGGAACCGGCATGTGACCGCTATGGCGACGACCCACTACAGCGAGCTTAAAATCTATGCGCTCTCGACTGAACAGGCGGAAAACGCTTCCTGCGAATTTGACGTGGAAACGCTGCGGCCGACCTACCGCCTTCTGATCGGAGTTCCCGGTAAGAGTAACGCCTTTGCCATCTCAAGTAAGCTGGGACTCCCGCAGGAAATCATTGATAAAGCGAATTCGCTCGTGGACGACGACGCGAAATCATTTGAAGACGTCGTAACTGGTCTGGAGGAGACAAGGAAAGAGCTTGAAGCCGAACGGCAGAAAGCCGCCTCCTACCGCGAGGAAGCCGAGCGGCAGAAGAAAAAATGGCAGGAAAAAAATGAGCGGATCGATAAGGCAAAGGACAAAATAATGCGCCGCGCCAACGAGCAGGCCGATGAAATACTGCAAAAGGCAAAAGATGTGGCCGATGAATCCATCCGCAAATATAATAAATGGATGGCCGGCGGCGGCTCCACGAAAGAGATGGAACAGCAGCGTTCCGCCATCCGCGAAGAATTGAAACGAACCGGCGAAAAACTGGAATCAAAATCCCGGAAAAAGCGCCCGGCCTCAGCTCCTGACAGCCTTTCGGTCGGCGATCTCGTTATGGTACACTCTCTCGGCGTAAAGGGCGTCGTCAGCACATTGCCAAACACGAAAGGAAAACTCTTTGTCCAGATGGGCATTATGCGCTCCGAGGTCGATCTGAGCGATCTGGAACTGTTAGAAGAAGAAACGCTGCAGGTTCGGAAAGAAAAAATAAGGGAACGTTCTGGCGCGGGCAGTATAAAAGCATCAAAATCAATGAGTGTTTCCACCAGCATCAACCTCATTGGAAAAACGGTCGATGAAGCAATCCCCCTCTTGGACAAATACCTAGACGACGCCTACCTCGCCAGGCTCCATCAGGTCACGATCATTCACGGCGTCGGGACAGGCGCCCTGCGCAACGCCGTTCAGTCACACTGCAAACGGACCAAATACATCGAGTCGTACCGCATCGGTGAATACGGAGAAGGCGGCTATGGCGTGACGATCGCAGATTTTAAATACTGACTAGCCAATATATGACCCGTTATTTTTGAGCTGACATATCATGAGAAAGGAAGGTAATCATAATGGCAGATAAACAGAGGATCCTGATCGTAGACGACGATACGAACATCGCCGAGCTGATCGAATTGTATCTTACAAAAGAATGCTTTCAATGCGAACAGGCGCATGACGGCGAAATGGCATTGAAAAAGCACACCTCGTTTCAGCCCGACCTCATCCTGCTGGACATCATGCTGCCTGGCATCGACGGATATGATGTGTGCCGGGAAATCCGAAAGACTTCCTCGGTTCCGATCATTATGCTCTCGGCCAAAGGAGAAGTATTTGACAAGGTCCTCGGCCTTGAGCTCGGAGCAGATGACTATATCATGAAACCGTTTGACTCGAAAGAGCTGGTAGCGAGGGTCAAAGCCGTGCTCCGCCGCTACCATCCGGGCGGGCCCTCCTCCGCAGAAACCTCACCGTCCACAGGCGGCAAAGCTTCAATCCAGTACAAAGACCTCACCGTCAGCCTTTCGAACTACTCCGTCACCTATATGGGTAGTCCGATCGAAATGCCTCCGAAGGAACTCGAACTATTATACTTCCTCGCCACACATCCAAACCAGGTGTTTACGAGAGAACAGCTCTTAGACCGCATCTGGGGGTATGAATACGTCGTTGATACGCGCACCGTCGATGTCCACATCAAACGGCTCCGTGAAAAGATAAAAGATCACGAGGAATGGTGTATCGCCACCGTCTGGGGCATCGGATATAAATTTGAGTTAAAGAGAGGATGAGCCGGTTCATGAAAGGAATACGACTGACATTTGGTAGAAAGCTGACACTGTTATACATTCTGATCTTTTTCTCTTCGTATTATGTCACACATACCATCGGTTTTACGATCATACAGAACAAAGTGCTGACGGAAATCATGAACAACCCAGACCTTGATGTCTCCTTTGCGCCGTCCCGTATCCACTATTACTTCAACGTGCTGGACGGCGCCCTGTTTTTAATGGCAGCCGTTCTGGCTGTCTGCTTCCTCCTCATCTACGCGATCAATATCATTCCGATCAGAAAATTGTGCAACGCGGCAAAAAATTTTTCGGTCAACCGCACAAATCCACCTATTTATATTCATACAAACGATGAGTTCCAGGAACTGGCAAACGCGCTGAATATCATCGGAAGGGATTTAAATAATTTTGATGAGTACCAGCGCGCCTTTATCTCCAACATTTCCCACGACTTCCGCTCACCCCTTACCTCGATCCGCGGCTATGCCCAGGCAATGCTCGACGGAACGATCCCCTACGAAGCACAGGAAAAATATCTAAACATCATCCTGTCTGAAACTGATCGCCTGACCAACCTCACATCAAATCTGCTGGAGCTAAATTCATTTAACCGGGAAAGCGTTCTCCTTGATTTAAAAAATTTCGACATCCAGCAGACCATTATCCAGACCGTCAACACGCTGGAAGGTACGGCCGCCAAAAAAGAAATTACATTTATACTGGATTTCTGTGCCAAAAAAGAACTGTTCGTAAACGCCGATGAGGGAAAGATCCATCAGGTTCTATACAACCTGATTGACAATGCTGTGAAATTCAGCCATTTTCATTCAGATGTGAAGATCGGAACGAGAAAAAAAGGGGAAACCGTTTTTATCTCTGTGAAAGATTCCGGCATCGGAATCCCGAAAGAATCGCTGGGAAAAGTGTTTGACCGTTTTTACAAAACGGATCTCTCGAGAGGTAAAGATAAAAAGGGAACCGGACTGGGCCTGTCCATTTCCAAAGAGATCATCACTTCCCACAAACAGACGATCAACGTTGTCAGCACGGAGGGCGTCGGGACAGAGTTCGTATTTACATTAAAGAAAGGCGTCAGCTCCTGACCGGCAGGCGTCGCTCACTGTTCCCGAAGCATGCTGCGGTACTGTCCGGGACTCACCTGATAAAATTTTTTGAAAGCATTTGTAAAATGTTCTATAGAAGAATACCCCGTCCTATTACTAATATCCGTTATTTTGAGCGTGCTGTTTCGCAGCAGCGTCTCCGCGGCCGCCATGCGCGATTCCAGTTTCATAGCAGAAAATGATTTGTTATAATATTTTTCCAACAACCGCTGCGTCTGCCGCTTACTGAGTCCGATCACAGCCGCCAGCTGTTCCAGCGTAACATCCGCGTAGCGGCAGAGAAAGATTTCGTCTATGACTAGCAGCGTGTTCTCTTCCTGCAGCATATTTACATCAATCGTCTTCGTCGGAGACGGCAGCTTTCTCTCCACCGGATACTTGTCGGCGACAAAAAGGCGCACGCATTCGATCAGAAGCTCCGAGAGGAGCAGCGGAATCTTCTGCGCAAATCCGTAATTACTGTTCGTCGTCTCTTCTAAAATCGCATGAGACAGCGCCCGGATCTCCTCACTGGCATCGCCTACCCATCTGTCGTGCTCCATAAACGTCCGAATCAGCGGACTCTCTGTCTGTTTCTCCGACATTAGGAAAAAAAGCCCGAATTCAGTCAGTGGTTCCGACTCGTCCGGGAGCTGCTCGTGCGAAACATTCGGCCCCGTCATATAAAGCACACCGGGGGCCAGCGCGTACGGCTGGTTTCCCATGATCACGCTACCCTTCCCGTCTGTCACATAGTGGAGTTCAAATGCGTTCTTACCGTGGGAGTGGCGCGGGAGCGGTTCTGAAAAGCGGCGGTAGCTGATCATCGGGACGTGGATCATGATGTCCTCGAAGGAAAACTGGTAGTTTGTTATTTTCATGTAGAGCCTCCTTGGAATATCAGCAGCTTTATAAATGACAGATAGACCTCGATACTCTTTATTTTATTTTCACTGTTTTAGCTGCACCCTTTTTCCTCAACCACTTCTGATAAGTTTTCTTTTGTGTTTTGGGGACTTTAATCACAGCTTTCCCATGTATTCCATTGAATGCCTTTGCCCCAATGGAGTTATTTTTCAGTTTTTTTGACTTGATCGTAATGGACTTCAGCTTTCTGCATCCATAAAAAGCTTTTTTCCCAATCTTAGTTATATTTTTTCCAATCGTAACTGATTTTAGTTTCCTGCAGCCTTTAAAAGCTTGATCCGATATTGCATTTACTTTATATGTTACACCGTCAAGCGTAACAGTTGCCGGAATGACAACTTTCGTTGCAGCCGTGTTTTTCGCTTTATAAAATGCTACCGTTTTATTCTGGCTGCTCACCTTATACGATACCTTGTTCTTTGAATCCCCCAAAACGGTTCCAACAGAAGGACTTGTTTGTTTTTTGTCATCCACCGCATCTGGCACCATTGGCTTTGTTGGATTTTCCGGCACCTGGGTCGGAGAAGCACTCGCTGTCTCGTTTGGCTTTTTGCTTTCCTCTGGAGTTGGACCCGCCGTCTTTTCTGGCTTTTCACTTTCCGCTGGAATCGGACCCGCCGTCTTTTCTGGCTTTTCACTCACCACTGGGATCGGACTTTCTGTCACCTCTGGCTTTTCGCTTGCCATCGGACTCGGAATCCCGGTCACCCCTGGCCTTTCACTTCTCATCGGCGCCGGACTCGCTGTTACCTCCGGCTTTTCGCTTGCCACTGGACTCGGAATCCCGGTCACCTCTGGCTTTTCACTTCTCATCGGGGCCGGACTCGCTGTCACGTCCGGCTTTTCACTTGCCTCCGTCGTCGGTCTTATGTTCGGTCGATCACTGGCGGTAGCAGTTGACAGCACGGGGGGAACTGTAGCTCCCTGGGTAGGAACAGGGGAATTCGGCACAGTCTTTTTTCCCTGCGCAGAGACTGTTCCCGCATATGACCAGACGGGAGTAGATGTGTCATCTGATGAAGCCTTCAGGTTCAAATGCAGAACGGGCCGAACACCAAGATTCGCACCATAGACATAGCTGCCGCCCCGGCCCACATGGCCGTTTTCGTTCACAAGGGCTGCACGAATATTATCTTCACCAGGCGAACGGAGCCACCAAGTGCTATTCCCATCCGAACTTGCAGCGACAGATTCCCCCTTCCCAATCACATAATCAGTAGCCTTTGCCTCTCTCGTTTGCGTCTGATTCGTCTTCAAAATAAATCCATAAGCCGGAGTCATCGCTTCTTCTATTGATAGCAGATACACCTGATCGGTCGTATCGTTGCCGCCTTCTGCATCAAATATAGGGTTATCATCATTTACTACATATGATGTATAAATGGCCCGCTTTTCCTCTAACGTAAATGCCGTATCAAGAAAACCGCTTCCGCTATAATCAATTCCTCCCTTATTGGCTTCCGTCCCATAGCCGTTCAGCCAGCTCCGCAGTGTACTTGTCTCCCATTTAGCAGCACTGCCCATCGTATTATCGTATAACCCTATATCAAGGCTCTTATCGGCGAGCAGAAACGCATCATCCCGTCCACAGACAGCACCCTCCATTTAATCGGCTGCTTTTCATCTTCCTGATCCGCCGTCCCATTCCCATCCGTATCTTCCTGCCAGTAGTTTCCAAAATAGACGCAGTCCCATGTCACCGTCCCGTCGCTGTCTGTTCTCGGATTATCCAGTTCAAGACTCCCCCGGTCCGTCTGTTCCGCTTTACTGACCGTCTGATTTTTCGTTGGCAGCAACCCAATGAAAAGGGCACTTATTACCAATAGAGCCAACTTGCGTTTTACTTTTTGTTTCATCTTAAAATCCCCCTTGTCACAAACCTTTAGTTCTAGCGGACCCATATCCCGGTAATCGTTACTCCTTCCAAAGGATATCCATAAGAAGGCCCCTTTAGCACTAATTTTGTCGCCAGCATATTTTTGCTATTGTGCCAATTTGTATGTTGTAAAACAGTTTGAATACAAAATGGATTTCTCCTGAGGAAAAATTCATCCCCATTTCCACTGTCTCCACCAACGCCCACAGAACCTTCTGTAAAATAATACTGTTCTGTCATTGTTTCATTGACATCATTTGCTAACCAAAAACGAAATCCGGTAGATGAATCTGAAAGAGAGCCGCGGACGATAATCTCGATCTCATCCCCTACATTTTCAAGTGCTTTAGGAATCGGAATCGTCCCGGAGTCCACTTGATCCAAATATAATTGATCTCCTTCTTCCGTATCATGCGTATTATCACCCGTACTACAAAGAGACAGATCCAGCTTGATCCATCCCTCAGGATCAGGTGTCACCCCCGGATCCGGTGTCCACATTGGCTTAGCTGTTGGTTTTTTCGTCGGCTTAGCTGTTGGTCTCGGCGTTGGTTTTTGCGTTGGTTTCGATGTCGGGATATCCGGGCGGTCGCTAATATCTGGACTAGAACCCTCTGCCGTTTCTGAAAATGACCACGAAGCAACTTTGTAGTCATTACCCCTGAACACAAAATACACATCATGCTTTCCCGTTACCGTTCTCGTTGCCACGCTCTGATAGACATACTTTCCATTTGTATTACCGGAAATGTTAATAGCGGCAACCTGGTTTTCCGCCTTCGTCGGACTGTCGATAAACAATTCGATCCGTCCCACACCGGAATCTGAAACATACTCTACTCCAAAATTGTTCAGGCCGCTTGCACCAAAATCAACACCCCGGATACATGACCAGTCACCGGTATCAATTTCATCCAGCACCATCGGGGAACCATTGATCGAACCCGCCACCATCCTATCGTCCCGTGTAGACTTCACGCCGGCACTGGATGCCGTCGTCGTGGCATTGATATACTTTACCGAACCATCTTCATTTTTGTAAGGTTCAAAGTCCTCGATCTGGGATGCGCCTTCATAAGAAGGTTCCGCGGAAATCGCATCCGTCTTTTCATCTACCGTAATTTCATCCACATGAAGGTTTCTGTAGTCCTTTCGATCACGGAACAATGTGTTGCCGAGCACCGTTGAGTGATAGAACATGTACTCATGTCCTTTAAACGACTGCATATGATGATGGTTGTTATAGGTCTGACCGTAAATGGAACTCGGGTTGTTTATGATCGTTCCCAAATATTTCAGATCATCCTTGCTATCCTGTTTATCTGGATCAAATGTAATGTTCATCGGGTCTTTCGACACATAGCATGCAATCTGTCCTGCACCGATCGGAGCAAGGGCTCCCGGCGCTTTTAATGAACCCGGCACCCAAAAATTTGTAGTGTAAGAATAAAAATATTTTCCATGAAACCGGTTGATCTCGCTGTCCTCGAACATATAATAAGCATCCAGTTTCTGCGGATCGCCATCCAGAAGAACCTTACCCGTCCCCTCTTCGAATTTGATCTTGCAGACACGGCCGGTCTGCGGATGAACCTTTTGTTCGCTGGTCGAATTTGCGTCATCTGGAACTCCTCCGCCGAAGTATACATAAGCATCACCCTTGTCATCGACAAGTACTGCCGGGTCAAAGCACCAAACAACATCATTACAGTTTGGCGTCAACTTGCTGAACAATACCCTGCCCAGATCGTCTTTCCACGGACCGGTCGGGGAATCTCCCTGTACGTAGCCGACAGCGTTGGCATTCGAGTAGAAAATGTAATACTCATCTTTACCGTCCCCGTCTCCGTCGATCTTCAGTCCCGATGGCGCCCATGCCCTCGACGCCCATGCACATTTCGTCTTATCTTCAATGTAAGATAGATCATTTGCCAGATTTAGATTATCCAGTGTGCCTTCATCTGTCCAATTCACCATATCCTTCGTGGACATGATCGTCAGTGAATGGTTGTTGTAACCATTTAATTTAAGTACTCCTTTATTATCATACTCAATCCCCTCTGTCGTCCCGTAGACGTACAGCTTTCCATCCACATCACTGTTATCGATCGCCCCTGGATCGGCAAAAAAATTCCAGTTCGAAAGCGTACTGTTGACATTATGAACCGTTCCATCCTTTGTCGTATATTGGAGCGGGGGTGTAAGTTTGATTTTCGCGTCATCCCATTTATTGCTATTAAAATGCTGCCCGAAAATACGGTCTGTATCTCTGTTATACACATCTGCGCCCGCAGCTGCTAAAGACATTTGCTTCCCATCTTTATAGGCAACGATTCCATCTGACCAACCCAATGTATAATCATTAAAATACTCATAATCCTCCGGCTGCAGGTCTGGATCTGGTGTCCATACCGGTTTCGGTGTCTGTATCGGTTTACGTGTAGGAATCGGAGTCGGTTTCTCCGTTCTATCCCCTGGTCTTTCTGTCGTCGGCTCTGCCGTCACAATCTCTGGCTTTTCTGTCGCTGGCTCTGCCGTCACATCCTCCGGCCTACCCGTCCCCGGTTCTGCCGTCACTTTCTCTGGTTCCGATGAAACTCTTTCTTCCGGTTCCGGAGAGTTCTGATCCTGTATCGGAGACTTCGATGTCACAACCGCAGATGGCGCCGTTTCATTCGGCGGCGTCTGTGGTTCCTCCCCATCATCGTCCCCTTGATCCTCATTTTCAGTCACAATCACTTTGCATGTCGCAAATGCACCACCCTGATCTGCCGCCGCTGCTGTGATCGTAGCTGTTCCGACATCGCCTGTCGTAACAACTCCCTCTTCATCCACATCCGCCACATCTTCATCGCTCGTAGACCATACTACTTTTTTATTTTTGGCTTTCGCCGGCAGTATCTTTGTCACTTTCAGCGGAATCTCCTCCTCATTAAATTCATCCGCTGTTATTTTATTTTTGTTGAGTTTAATACTGCTCACCAGTACATCTTTCGTCACTGTGACAGCTAAAGATGCCGCCTTTTTGGGGTTTATCTTTGATGCCACCGTAATTCTCGCTGTACCTGCTTTTAATCCTTTCAGCAGTCCCCTCGAATTCACAAGCAGCACTTTTCGATTCGAAGAAGAAAATGTAAGCTTTTTATATTTGCTTTTATTTGGTTTCACTTTAATACTTGTTTTCAGCCTAAATTTTTTCCCTTTTTGTACCTGCAGTTTCTTTCCGGTATTTGTTATTTTCACAAAAGATACTTTTGCATTTTCTTTTTTCTTTTGTGCCGCCTGTACCAGCGCTGTACTATTACATGTTGTCAACATGAGTGCCACAGCCACGAACAGACTGACCGCTTTTTTCATACCCCTCATTCGTTTCCCTCCTTATCTCAGTTCGTACACATGAGTCGGCAAGCTATGCCTGCACTTATTTCCGTTACTTTGCAAAATATTATATCATATTCGGAACGATAATTCAATTTTTTATTGTACTATATGGCCGCCCCCTCATCTCCCGCAGCTTTCGATAAAACGTAGATTTGCTCATCTGACACCTCTCCAAAGTCCCCTTCAGATTCGCCCTGGCAAAATCTTTTCCCGACTGCTTATCCATAAAAATGTGATGCGTGGGGACCCCCGCCTTTTGCAATGCGATCATCTGCCGGTCTTCATTTTGTTCCACACCTACAATAGGACTCATTGTAAATGTTTCGGATCTGTGGTACAATCCTTGATAAGAACCCGAAACTGCTATTACATGGATATTTTTGCAAAAACACAGGAACACCAGACAGGAGGCCGCCATGAAATCTTTTCGAGAACGATCCGTCGAAAAAACACTCTACATCCTCGGTCTTATTTTTGCACTCCTGCTTTTTACATTCCTTTTCCTCGTCCACTCCGGCCGTCTCCACTTTGATCTGACCGGAGTCGTCCCCCCCTGCCTGTTCCACCGAGTATCTGGACTGTATTGTCCGGGCTGCGGCGGCACCCGCGCCGTACATGCCCTTTTGGAGGGAAATCTGATCGCATCGTTTCTTTACCACCCGTTTGTCCCGTACGCCGCGGTCCTCTACGCGCTGTTCATGGTCAGCCATACCGTGGAATGGATCGCCGCACGAAAAAAGTCCTCCCGTGAAACCCGTTTCACGAAAGGACTTTCCCTCAAAAGTGGTTATCTTTTTGCTGGTATCCTGCTCATCCTCTTGCAATGGATGGTCAAAAACCTGCTCGCCATATGCGGCATCCATTTTTGACATCAACCACCTACCCCGCCGGCAGACACGTCAGGCACTTTCACTGCTGTACGCTAGTAGTAATAACCGCTTATATCTACTTTGAAAAACTGCTGCATCCAGTTATATATCGCCTCCTCATCGTTCGGATCAATATACTCTAACTGGTTAAATGTTTCTATGTTGAAATTCTCCCAGTTGATCATCATGCCGACCGTAATGATCATATATACGCCTAAGAGCAATCCAATCCCATTCAAAATCAAACCGACAATACCGAACGTCTTCCCCGAACCAGTTCCTTTCACAACACAGACAATGGAAAATATGAAACCAATGATCGCGGAAACAAACCCCAGTCCCAAACAGCAGCAGCAAAGAATCGATATGACACCCAGAACCGTTGCCGCGATCCCAAGCCCCTTCTTTTCATTCTGCGGCACTGAAAACCCATCATCCGGCTTGATCAAATGATCCTTCTGCAAGTAATTATCCTCCATGACAATCTCCTTTCTAAACTAAATATCGTTCCCATCTACATATCATCTAAAAAACCCAGCCAGTCCACGCACCGCCATAAGCACCGTATCGGAAGTATCTTTCGGCGTATAAGATCCATCTCCCGACGCGGAAAAAAGCATGATATATAAAACCGCCGCCACAATGCCGACCGCGAGTCCCGTAGCGCCCACGACGATTCCCGCGATTGCCAGGTCCTGCTGCCTGTGGCCGCCCTCACGCAGCGCGAGTATCCCGAGAACGATCGCAACCACTCCGCAGACCACGGCGATATACCAGACACAGCAGCCGCTAAGAAGCGCCACGCACGAAACGATGAACGATGCGATCGCTTTCCCATTCAAATTACTATTCTGTTCCATCAGCGCCTCCTTCGATCGTACGGATTTCCTTCGTACGGATCTCTTCCGTGATATCATTTATAAAATCTGCCAGCGATACCTGGCCCTCATCCCCTTTATAGCGGCTGCGAAGCGATACGACCTGCTCTTCCTGCTCTTTTTGCCCGACGATCAGCATATACGGGATCTTTTTCAGCCTTGCTTCACGGATCTTAAATCCGATCTTCTCCGAGCGGCCGTCTACCGTAACGTCAATTCCATGATCCGCCAGTTCCCTGCGGACCTTCTCCGCGTAATCGGCGTATTTTTCCGAAATCGGCAGCACGCGCACCTGCTCCGGGCAAAGCCAGGTCGGGAACTTCCCAGCATATTTCTCAATGAGCCAGGCCAGCGTCCTCTCATAACATCCGATGGAAGTCCTGTGGATAATGTACGGACGGACTTTCTCGCCGTTTTCGTCGATATAATACATATCAAACTGCTCCGCGAGGAGCGCGTCCCACTGGATCGTGATCATCGTGTCTTCCTTGCCGTATACGTTTTTCGCGTTGATATCCACCTTCGGGCCATAAAATGCCGCCTCGCCGACATCTTCCGTAAACGGAATGTCCAGCTCATTCAGGATGTTCCGGATATGATCCTCCGTTTCCTCCCAAACCTCCGGCTCACCGATATATTTTTCCGAATTCTCTGGATCCCATTTGGAGAGATGATACGTCACATCCTCCTCCAGTCCTAACGTCTGCAGGCAGTACTGTGCCAGCGCGATGCAGTCCTTAAATTCCTGCACCATCTGATCCGGACGGACAACCAGATGCCCCTCGGAAATCGTAAACTGCCGTACCCTTGTCAAACCGTGCATCTCACCGGATTCCTCATTGCGGAACAGCGTAGAAGTTTCACCATAACGGCACGGCAGGTCGCGGTACGATTTTTGTCCCGCCTTAAACACGTAATACTGGAACGGACAGGTCATCGGCCGCAGGGCAAATACTTCCTTGTCCTTCTCCTCGTCACCGAGCACGAACATTCCTTCTTTATAGTGATCCCAGTGTCCGGAAATCTTGTACAGATCGGATTTTGCCATAAGCGGCGTCTTCGTCCTGACATATCCCCGCTTATCCTCTTCGTCCTCGATCCACCTCTGCAGCTTCTGCACGATCTTCACGCCGTTTGGCATCAGAAGCGGAAGTCCCTGCCCGATCACGTCCACCGTCGTAAAAATCTCCATCTCTCGCCCGAGTTTATTGTGGTCGCGCTTTTTGATGTCCTCCAGATGCGCCAGATACGCGTCCAGATCCGCTTTCTTTGTAAATGCCGTTCCGTAAATACGCGTCAGCATCTTGTTCTTCTCATTTCCTCTCCAGTAAGCGCCCGACGAGGATGTCAGCTTAAATGCTTTGACCGGCTTCGTACTCATAAGGTGCGGTCCGGCGCACAGATCGATATACTCTCCCTGCTGGTAAAATGAAAGTTCTGCGTCTTCCGGCAGATCCTCGATCAGCTCTACTTTGTAAGGCTCATCCCTCTTCTTCATCAGGTCGATGGCTTCCTGCCTCGAAAGGGTAAAACGCTCGAGTCCCGCCCCCTCTTTGATGATCTTCTTCATCTCTTTTTCAATGGCGTCCAGCGATTCCCTGTCAAGGGATTCCATATCAAAATCATAGTAGAAGCCGTTCTCGATCGACGGCCCGATCGCGCATTTCGCATCTGGATACATGCGCTTGACCGCCTGCGCCAGCACATGCGCGGTCGTGTGGCGGTACGCCGCCTTTCCCTCCTCGCTGTCAAACGTGAGTATATTCAGCTCATGCTCTCCGTCTACGACTGTCCGCAGATCCACGGTCTCCCCGTCCAGCTCTGCCACGCAGGCCACCCTTGCCAGGCCTTCGCTGATATCTTTCGCGATGTCAATGATCGCCATTGGCTCCGCATATTCCTTGCAGGAACCGTCTTTCAATTTGATCTTCAAAACACTCACTGTCCTTTCCTGCCCGTCTCATGGCAAATTCATTTTTTGTTTTCTATCCTTGTCTCAAAATACAATAAACCCCGCCCCTACAAACACGATCGTTCACAGGGACGGGGTATCACTTTCGAAATATTCCCGCGGTTCCACCCTTTTTGGCATTTGCAGCGCAAATACCCGGCTTCATTTCGACGATAACGGAGTCACCGGACCGGATTGGGGCCACTCAGAGGTAGTTTTCAAATGCTTCCCACGCTGGTGCTTCCAGCCTGACGCATCACCGCCGTTTGCGGTTCTCGCGTTCCGTCACCATTCTCTGTCATGTTACCACATTTTACTCGTCTCTTCTACGTGTTATGGATTATTATAATTATTTGTTTAAAAAATGTCAACTGCTTTTTTTTGCCACGATCAAAGTCGCTTCCTCCGGCTCATCTATCACTTGTTGAATAGAAAGGCCGGCTTCCTTCAATAATCCCATCTCGTGTTCCAGCGTCAGTGGTATATCAAAATGAACGTAACGCTCTGTCGGGATCTCCCACTTTTCCCGCCTCTCAAAGCAGACATCGCGCAATAATTTCTCTTCTTCCTCACAGCACGCTGTATAGTCTGCCAAAAGGAACACGCCGCCATCTTTCAGGCTCTTTGCAATCTTTCCGTACAATTCCGCTTTACGCTCCGGCAGAAAATGGTGCAGACTCTCAAACGAAATGACGGCATCCCACTTTTCAACTCCGGGATCGTATTGAAAATAGTCCATGCAAACAGCCGTCAAATGCTTGTCAGAATGCTTTTTTTGTAGCATTTCGAGCATTTCCTGGCACAAATCAACACCGGTCACTTCAATCTGTGGAAATCTTGCCCAGATCTGATCCAGTTCCAATCCAGTTCCAATCCAGTTCCACATCCCAGATCAAGTATATGAAGGCATCCTTCCGGCAGTAATCCAGCGAACGCCTGATATGATTTTTCCCAAACTGCCATATGCTGTTCGTAATCACCGAGTCGGCTGGAGAAAAATCCGGCCATTTCTTCCAGCGGCTCCCCGGCCGTATCCGCGAGCCATTGCTTTAATCCTGTTATGTATTGTTCCTGTGACTTCATCGTATCCTCCAATCCTTTTAAATGTTTTTATATGTTATGGTTTATATCATAGCATCGACAAAGCCACTGGTCTACCTCATACATTTTTCTATTTGAATTTGCGCTGTCCTACTGTCAGATCACCCTCAGGATCCACTCTGCCACATAAACGGCAATACACGCCGCCATCGCCACCGTAAGCAGGCTCTTTCCCCGGTATGCCAGCAAAACAGCTGCTACCGTCCCCACAAGCGCGGAAAACATGCCCTGCGTGGAATAAATAATGGCCGGAAAAGTCATCGCCCCCAGTACCGCATAGGGAATGTACGTCAAAAAAGATTTCAGGAACACATTTTTAATCTTCCCCCTGCACAAAACGAGCGGCAGTACCCGTATCGCATACGTCGTGAGCGCCATGATCGCCAAATAAATAAAAAAAGTCTTCTCACTGATCACCGCTCTCCACCTCCTTGACCGGGAATAACCATGCTCCTGCTGCCGAAGCTGCGACAGACGCAAGTATGATCACAAATCCGCTGCTGACGTTTTGCAGTCCCGGCACGTAATAAAACAGACAGCTGATCGTGACCGCGATCACTACGACGGCACGAACCGGCTTCTTCTCCTTTGCCGCAGGCAGGATGATGGCCAGAAACATGCCATAAATAGCAATCCCTAACGCCGAAACAACAGAGGCCGGTAATATCTGGCCCATCAGCGCACCGAACAGCGTCCCCATACTCCAGCCCAAAAACGGCATCGTAGCAAGCCCAAATAAATACGAGCGCCCGACCGGATGAGGATTACTCATCGCGACCGCAAAGATTTCATCCGTATTCGCAAATCCCAGGATCAGACGGTACACCGTATTCATCGTCCCATCTACTTTCTGCGACAGGGACAATGACATGAGCGCATAGCGGAGATTAATGACAAATTGCGTCAAGAACATCTCAAACCATGCCCCTCCGGCTGCCATAAGCGGCAGCGCTGCAAATTGCCCAGCCGACGTGAGGTTTGTCATTGACATCAGAGTTGCCTCCCACCAGGCGAGTCCCTCACCGACCGCCATCAGTCCAAACGTAAAACTGACCGAAAGATAACCGAGCGCGATCGGAATCCCGTCCCGGATTCCCCGTGTGTATTGTTTCATCTGTTTTCCATCCATTCTGGTTTATGTATCTTCTTTCCATCTTCCACCCTTGACAGCGCAGCACTCAGCGAATCCGGTATCCCCCTGGGCCCCCGGACAGCTGAAACTTCATATTCTTCTTTTAACACCTGAAAGGTAAACTGATCCGGCCGAAACCGCTTTAACAGCTTGAGCTTCATCAACGCGCAGATTTCTAAGTTCTCATCTTTATATTCATACGGTACATTTGTTTCCATTACCTTACATTGATACAAGATCGCGGATACCGGCGCCGCCACATACATAAAAACCGTATCCCCTGCCTTAATGCCTTTGCCCTGTTTCCAATTCACCTCGTCCGATTTATCAAAAGCATATTCTACATCATAAAATTTAGGATTTGCCGGAATGATCCACTCTTTGGGCGGCCGGATTTTTTCCTTTTGTTTTGTCGAAGCCGTTGCTAAAAAACTCATATGGATCAGATCAAAAATCCTCTCTTCAGCGACGGTTCCATCCAAAAGGACCGAGATCCAGTGCTGCTTGTTCATGTGATAGGCAGGCATGATTCCATCTTCCTGTATGATCGTTTCCCGGAAAAAGATATCGTCCACTTTCAGATTTATCACATCAACATGATCTTCTCCAGATAGGCCCAGTTTGCATCGCTGCACGCACATGACCAGCGCAAACCATTTATTATTGTCACTGTGGCGGAAAACCGCATTACTGTCATACTTCTGCCACGGATATTCCGGGGATACCTTATATTTCTTTTTTATGAAGTCAGATATTTTTTTCCGCATATCGCACCTCTTCTCTTCTTGCTCTCCCATTCCACAAAAGGAATGTACCTATCACTCTGCACTTATATCGTTACGAGTTTTGTATTTTCTTCCCATTCTACCATAATTCTTATAAACAGTCGAGGCCTTTTTTGTACCGCCAGAGAAATACTCCCACTCCTTTTTCTGCCTATCCACATCGTTTCCGTTGCGAACCATCCCCCTCATGTGTTAAAATGTTATTAAATCCCACCAAACAAGGAGGCATCCATGAGACTTTTTCATGTGAGTGAACAACCCGATATCATTGAATTTGAACCGAGAATACCCGACCGAAACGATTTAGATAAAAATGTCGGACTGGTTTGGGCGATTGATGATTTTCATCTCTCTAATTTTTTAACACCAAGAAATTGTCCACGCGTCGGTTATCATATAGGGCAGGAAACAACTGAACAGGATAAAACGGATTTCTTTTCTACCCCTTCCGCTTCACACGGCCTCCTGCTTGAGCATAAATGGTATGACATCGTGAAATCAACTACGTTATACATATATGAATTTGACCCAGCCGATTTTACTTTGCAGGACGCAGCCGCTGGATATCATGTCGCCACAAAAAAGCAGACTCCACTTGCTATATATGAGTTTTCTGATCTGTTTTCTGAATTGATAAAAAGGAATGTTGAAATAAGGCTTGTCGATAATCTCTGGCATTTTGCAGATAAAGTAAAAAGCTCCACCCTGGACTGGTCACTGTGCAGAATGGCGTATGCTCAACCCAAGAAAACTTCTTGAAAAATTTTTAGAAAAAATTTCTTTTTCCCTTTCCATTTATGGAAAATTGTGCTATACTTAAGAATAATCAAAAAGAATATTTATTGGGAAAGAAAGGAGGGAAACGAAATGAGCAGTATTTCAAATGTATCTGGAAGCAGCTATTACAGTCAGATCGCCAGCGGTGTCAAACTTCAAAGCGCAGCGGATGGTGCGTCGGAACTGGCGATTGCCGAAAAAGAAAATGCGCAGATCAATGGATTGAACATGGGGCAGCGAAACGCTGAGGATGGCAGATCCCTTCTGAACGTAGCGGATGGAGCGATGGGCGGCATTGCGGATAATCTCCAGCGAATTCGTGAACTCGCTGTACAGGCATCAAATACCGCTATCCTATCCGATGAAGACCGGCAGATGATCCAGGATGAAGTAGAACAGCTAAAGCAGGGAATCTCAGACATCGCCAATAATACAGAATTTAATAAGAAAAATCTTTTAGATGGCTCTTATCAGGATGGCTTTATCGCATCGGGGCCAAACGGTTCCGGGATGATGCTGAACATTGGGGATTCCACTCTGAAAGCACTCGGCATCGAAGATTTTGATGTTACCGGAGATTTCTCCATTCAGACGATTGACGATGCGCTTAGTAAGGTATCTTCCAATCGCAGTGTCATCGGAGCACAGAGTAACGCTTTGGACTATACCATTTCGTATAACTCACAGGCTTCTATCAATCTCACATCTGCTGTAAGCAGGCTGGAAGACGCTGACATCGCGAAAGTAGCATCTGAGTTGAACAAACAGAAACTACTTCAATCATACCAGCTGATCATGCAGAAAAAGCAGCAGGAGCAGGAAAGACAAAGATTTTCCATATTTTATTCATAAAAATAGGAAGATTGGACAGAAAAATAGTTGGAGTTTCCAATCAAAATAAGAAAGCGGCCCGGCTGAGAATTGCATCCATTTCTATGCGCTTCTCAGCCGGGCCGCTTTCGTTTTCCAAATCCAAATTACAACAACCTATTACATATACGTATTATTTCCTCCGAGTTTATACACAGACAATAACTCCTGCATCCTCGTCGCCTGACTCGACAACTCCACGCTAGCAGCTGCACACTCCTCGCTCGTCGCAGAGTTGTTCTGTACGACCTGGGATACCTGACCGACTGCCTGCTCGATCTGTTCGATCGCTGTCGCCTGATAATCGGACGATTGCGCTATATCCGTAATCAGTCCCTCGCTCTGGCGCACTGCCCCGGTGATCGCTTCCAGCGCTTTTGCCGTCGCGTCCGCGATTCCTGCTCCGTCCTTTGCTTTATTGATCGAATCCTCGATCATCTCCGCCGTCTCGGAAGCCGCTGCCGCGCTCTTGGCCGCCAGCGCCCGCACCTCTTCGGCTACGACTGCGAATCCTTTTCCGGCCTCACCTGCTCTCGCCGCCTCAACCGCAGCATTCAAAGCAAGAATGTTCGTTTGAAACGCGATATCATCAATGACTTTGATCACTCGCGAAATATTCTCCGAAGACACATTGATCTTCTCCATTGCCGTCATCATATCCTGCATCTGCTGGTTCCCCAGTTTCACATCCTCGATCGCCTGTTCTACCAGCTGGGCCGCATCTTTCGCTTCCCCCGCATTCTGTTTCGTCTTCTCAGCAATATCCTCAATCGAAGCCGTGATCTGTTCAATCGCACTCGCCTGTTCCGTCGAACCCTGTGCCAGTGCTTCGCTCGCCCCGGCCACTTCAGATGAACTAGTTGCAACCTGAGAAGCAGCGTCACGGATGCTGGACAGCGCATTCAGGTTTTGCTCCACTAACTGTCTCAATGAATTTCCAAGCACATCTTCACCGGATTTGGGAACAACATTAACGAGCAGGTTTCCGTTCGCGACCTCTTCGGCAATCTGCGCCTGATAACGCACATTTTCAACTACATTCTGATACTGTTCGATCAGATCGCCAAACTCGTTATCCGCCTGTTTCTCTAAATTCACATCCACTTTTCCCATTGCGATCTGGTTTGCCGCATCCGATAACTGGGTCAGTGATGTACGGATCGTTCTCGTAGTACTGATGGAAATGTAACCCATGATAATGGTAGCCACAATAAATGCTGCTATCGTAAAAATAAGGTAATTATCCAAATACCTTTCCTGGTTTTCCATATGGATCAGCATCCGTCCTGATGTATAACCAAATATCAATGATATGGTGATCAGAATATCCATAATAAGAAATCCCATAATCAACTTCGTATGAATCTTCATATTTTTCATAACAGTTTCCTTTCTCCTTCCATCGATCACGAAATCTGATTCTCTACTACAATATGCCCAAATCACACATAGTATTAGGATTATTATAGCAACTTTTGCACAAAAAGTAAAGACCATTTTTGTATCATGATAAAGAGCAAAAAGGGTGTCCCCAAACTATGATCACAGAGACATAGCAGAAAGGGCACCCTCTCACCTGTTATTTATTTATGATGTTGTGCCAGATTGATCCTTACCAGTGATTTACGGAGAGCCAGCTCCGCTCTTGCCATATTGACGTTCGTATCCGTGCTCTTAAGTCGGCGCTCGGCACGGGTCCTCGCCTCAATGGCACGGCTGACATCAATCTCTTCCGGCCACTCGCAGGATTGGGCAAGGATCGTCACCTTGTCCGGCAGGATTTCCAAAAACCCTTCCAGAACTGCCGCCTCCCTGCTTCCGTCCGATTCCGAAGACTCCGTAATGGTAAGAACTCCGGGAGCCACGACCGACGTGAGCGGAATGTGTTCCGCATAAACACCGATATCACCTTCCGTCGTCGTCAGCTCAACCATCTCCACGTCACCGGTGTAAAATACCCGCTCCGGGGATATTACTTCCAAATGAAATTTTTTGAGTTCAGCCATAATTTCCTCATTTCTGCACGAAATTTCCATTCCGTGGCTTTTTTAAGCATATCTGATTACGCCTTTCGCGCGACAACGTCATCAATCGTCCCCGCATTCAAAAATGCGCTTTCTGGAATGTCATCGTGTCTGCCTTCCAGGATTTCCTTAAATCCGCGGATCGTTTCAGAAATCGGCACATATTTTCCTTCCATTCCGGTAAACTGCTCTGCCACGAAGAACGGCTGTGACAAATATCTCTGCACCTTCCTTGCACGGTTGACCAAAAGCTTCTCATCTTCCGAGAGTTCATCCATACCGAGGATGGCGATAATGTCCTGAAGTTCTTTATAACGCTGTAAGATCTCCTGCACACCGCGCGCCACCTGATAGTGCTCTTCCCCGACGATACGGGGATCCAGTATACGCGATGTGGAACCGAGCGGATCCACCGCCGGATAAATACCAAGTTCCGAAATCGAACGGTCAAGCACCGTCGTCGCGTCCAAATGGGCAAATGTCGTAGCCGGAGCCGGGTCTGTCAGGTCGTCGGCTGGTACATATACGGCCTGTACGGAAGTAATGGAACCGTTTTTCGTCGATGTGATCCTCTCCTGAAGGGCGCCCATCTCCGTCTGCAGCGTCGGCTGGTAA
>ERZ778518.798-NODE-798-length-26787-cov-4.179223_pt1 | contig 26787 bp, 34 predicted proteins | sample MGYA00510340_ERZ778518 | MGnify/ENA primary metagenome ERZ778518 (study PRJEB29527, sample SAMN07138967) | mouse gut metagenome | material: feces | host: mouse | place: China:Nanjing | collected 2016-01-25 ...
GTAGCTCGTCGGGCTCATAACCCGAAGGTCGTAGGTTCAAATCCTGCTCCCGCAACCACTAAAAAAACCTTTTAAAGCCTATTCTTAAGTGCTTTGAAAGGTTTTTTTATTTTATTTTATTTTCTCTCTTTAAAAACCTTGTTAAAATATGTAAAATAGTGTTTGGTTGCGTAAAAATTGTAGCAGAATTGTAGCAGTGCTCTTATTTTCAAATTAATTATGTCGAATGAAATTTCATCTTTAACAAGTAAAGAAGAAATTTCATTATAATTTCTTTAGTTCATTATGATATAGTGAAAATGCACTTTTAGGGTGCATTTTGTTATTTTATAACGTATAACGTTGATTTTCACCAAATCGCAGACAAATCTCCTTAGAAGTGTAAAAATTATCGAAAGGAGTGTACTGCAATGACCAAGATTACATTATCCCATAAGCTGGGCGAGCTTCGGGTAACGCAGTCAGGAAATAAGTAAAATAAATTACACAAAAAATGTCGTTGAGGTTTACCACAGAATAGTAAGAAAATTCACTAAATCCAAGTCGATTTTCCTTACTGATGACCCTATCCACAAGGTCATTTTTTGAGTGTATCCGAGGTATCCAAAAAGTGTACTATGCCAATACGCGATTTGGGCTTGGCTTACGCTCAGTTTTCGATTTATTTCGATGACAGGTTCACAGCATGACTGCTATTGGGGACTCCGGTTTGTCAGTCATCCCTTCTGTCACTTCGTGACACCTCCCCCAGTGGTGAAGACCACCCCAACCCCGATGTTTATCCGCTTTAAGAAATCGGTGAATTAAGAAAAGCAGCAAATTTTCTCCGCTGCTATTCACTGTATATCTTGCAGCTGCGTCGGGTCGCTCCTCAGCGTTTCACTGTTTGGCTGCGTCTTTAGTATTGCATTGTTTTTAGGGTTTATTCCTGTTTACACAGTTTAATTTTCAGACCCAAATACTCTTAAAATATTAACCGTATTCTTTGAAGCCCAACGATTGACACAATCTCGCTGCCGCTCTGTTGATCGCTTTATTGCCTTCATTTCATCAACGATCATTTTTGTTTGTTCCGACGAACATTAAAAATAAAAGATATACCCCGCTTCCCTGCCTTTGGTTTTATATAAGAAAAAAAATTCTTCGTCGACCCTCTCCATATGTATTGCTTCTCCGAATAATCCGAGATAATAGTTTGCTCAATTATCAATATACTGAATAATCTATTTTTCTGTCATACTTTTCCTGTTTATCAATTGATGCTTTGACTTTTTAATAACATATCAGACAACGAAAGTCAATAGACTGAATTTATGTATAACTCTTTTATAAGTTCTTTGTCGTGACGACCCTTGCATATTACCGTAAAAGCCGTCATATAATTTACAAAAACAATACCGTTGCTGGAGGTAAAAAATGACAGAGTATCTGCCTGAGGGCTTTTTATTCGGAACGGCTGAAAACGACAGCTGTCTAAGCTCGTTCGCGGCGCTTTCGGATTGCAGGGAAAGCCGCAAGATAATTGAAGCGCCCTGCATCGTATGCGACAGCCGTCACAACCTTGTGATAGATCTGGGCTGTATGCGCGGGGTGATTCCGAGGGAGGAGGGCGCGATCGGTATAGCCGAGGGCACGACAAAGGATATTGCGCTTATTTCGCGCGTGAACAAGCCCGTATGCTTTGTGGTGAAGGACTTCACCCAAGACGAGAACGGCGTCGTAAGCGCCGTTTTATCGCGCCGTGAGGCACAGATAATGTGCAATGAGCATTATATTAACACTCTTTCGGTAGGCGATATCATTCCCGCAAGAGTAACGCATCTGGAGCAGTTCGGCTGCTTTGTGGACATCGGTTGCGGAATACCCTCGCTGATACCGATAGACCTTATCTCCGTCTCGCGGATATCTCACCCGTCCGATAGATTTTGCGTGGGTCAGGATATACGCGCAGTCGTCAAGTCTTTTGACTGCGGACGTGTATGCCTGTCGCATAAGGAGCTCCTCGGTACATGGGAGCAAAACGCGGAGATGTTCGAGCAGGGAGAGACAGTTACGGGAATAGTCCGCTCGGTCGAGGATTACGGCGTATTCATCGAGCTTGCGCCAAATCTCGCGGGGCTTGCCGAGCCGCGCGGAGATATCGCCGTAAATCAACACGCGAGCGTTTACATAAAGGCAATAATCCCCGAAAAAATGAAGATAAAGCTGATAATCGTCAACGCGTTTGACAACACCTATCACGGAAACGAGCTGAACTACTTCCTGACCTCGGGACATATTGACAAGTGGGTTTACTCCTGCCCGTCGTCGTCAAAGCTGATACAGACCTTTTTTTCCGATTGATACTTACAGATCACGACCACAGAAGGCTTTCCGCCTGCTGTGGTTTTTTATGTCCGGATTTGCTCCGTAAGATCGAAATGTGAAAAATATGTGAAAATGCAAAAAAGTATTGACAAATTAATAAAAATCTATTATAATTCAAGTTATATAACGCAAGTTATAATATAGGAGGTAACTAAATGCCAAAGGCAAAAATAACACGTGAAATGGTGGTAGACGCCGCATTTGAGACCGCAAGGAGCATGGGTATCGAAAACGTCAACGCGCGCACTGTCTCGGAAAAGCTGAACTGTTCAACGCAGCCTGTAATGTATCACTTCGCGCGTATCGAGGAAATGAAACGCGCCGTATACGAAAAAGCCGACCGTTTTCATTCGGAATACCTGATGAATATCACAAACCCCGAGGAAGGCATAATGCTCGGAATCGGGCTGAACTATATCCGTTTTGCGATACGCGAGCCGAATTTGTTCCGTTTTCTTTTTCAGTCGGGGTATGCGGTCGAGAACAGTCTGCTCGATATGGTGAACAGCGAGGAACTGAAGCCCCTGCTCGCCATGATGAGAGAAGCAATGGAGATGACAGCTGAACAGACCAAGGAGGTGTTCGTGACAATAGCAATGTTCGCTCACGGCTACGCGAGCATTATCGCGAACAACTCGCTCGAATACGACGAAAAGACGGTCGCGGCGGACTTGGCGCGCGCTTACAGAGGCGCTGTATTAGCGGCGCAGGAGGAAATGAAATGAAAAAGCTGTATGAGAAAAATGAACTGTTGTTCGCGATTTTGTGGATAGTCGCATATGTCGTTATCGCGGGCACGGTAAGAGGAGAGTTCGGCGACGAGAGCGTCATAATGACCGCAGTGCTCGCCGTGTTTGCGGTCGGGATATTCGCGTTTGTGAAATTAAGTCACCTTGAAGAAAGATACGGGCTTTGCAAATGGAAGGGCAAGGCGGCGGATTATTGGTTTTTTATCCCGCCGCTCATTCTGATGACGGGCAATCTTTGGCGCGGTATTGGTATGGAATACAGCGGCGCTGCGCAGATATTCGCCGTCGTTTCAATGCTTTTGACGGGTTTTATCGAGGAAATGATATTCCGCGGATTTCTGTTCCGTTTTCTCCTAAAAAAAGACCCCGCGCCAGTGGCGATAACCATTTCGGCGGTAACGTTCGGCATAGGGCATATCGTCAACCTTTTCACGGGACAGACGAGCCTTGAAACAGTGATACAGGTGTTCTATGCCATTGCATGGGGATTTATTTTCACGGTCGTATTCTACAAATCGGGAAGTCTGCTGATTTGTATAATTGCTCACAGCCTGAATAACGCGTTCTCGAAATTCAACGCCGAAAGCGAGGATATGACGTTAGTCTACATATACATGGGTGCGTCCATAGTCACAGCGATTATATACTGCGCTTATCTGAGCAGAAAGCCCGCCGCATTGAAGAATGAATAAATAAAGGTAATATTACAAAAACCGTGCGGATATCCGCACGGTTCTTTATTATTACATCATAGGCGAGAACAGCCTTAACAGCGCCCTGCCGACACGCACGAAAAAGTTCACGTTCAAACAGTCCTCGTAGGTAATCTCTTGACACTCCTCCAGAGTTTTCAGATAGTCCACCTTCACGTCGAGTACACAGTCAGTTTTATACATCCATGTCGCGCATTCAAAGTGCAGATACAGACTGCGGAAGTCGAGGTTTATCGTGCCGACTACGGCAACGCTGTCGTCCGATACGAAATTCTTCGCGTGAATAAATCCGGGAGTATACTCGTATATTTTCACACCGAGCTTTGTCAGCTTTTTGTAATATGCTCGCGTCACCGCGTGAACAAACCATTTATCGGCGATATGCGGCGTGATTATACGCACGTCGACGCCGCTTTTTGCTGCAAGAGTAAGCGCTGTCACCATTTCGTTGTCAATAATAAGATACGGAGTGGTAATGTATACATAGTCCTTAGCGTCGTTGATGATATTCAAATAGGCGTTTTCGCCGACCGGCTCATCGTCAAGCGGGCTGTCGGTGTACGGGATAACGTAGCCGCCGCTCTTATAAGGCGCGATATCCTTTGTGCGCGGCATATAATAATCGTATGAAGCGGGCTTGGAGTTGTTGAGATAGTTCCACATTGTGAGGAACATCATCGTAAAGCTCCATACTGCTTCACCCTTCAGCATGACCGCTGTGTCCTTCCAATGACCGTGCTTTTCGTAAGCGTTGATATATTCGTCGGCGAGGTTTATGCCGCCGTTGAACGCCGTGTGCCCATCGATAACGAGTATCTTGCGGTGATCGCGGTTGTTCATCTTTGCCGACCATATGGGCTTGAACTCGTTGAAAACCTTGCAGCGTATCCCCTTTTTTTCCAGCTGATCGCAGTATCTGTACGGCAGGGTCAGCAAACAGCCGATATCGTCATAAACCACCCTCACGTCAACACCTTGCTTGACCTTGCGCTCCAGAATATTAAGGATAGTGTTCCACATCTTGCCCTCTTGAATAATGAAATACTCAAGAAATATAAAACGCTCCGCCTTTTCAAGCTCCCTGAGCAAGATATCGAATTTCGCCTCGCCGCTGGGGAAATATGTTGTCAAGGTGTTTGTGTACACGGGATAACCGCCGAAACGGTAAAGATACCGCGCCTGCTTTTCAACAGTGCGCACGTCGTCGCAGAGGTTTTGCACAAGCTCCTCATTCTGCGGCAAGAGCAGGTGCTCTTCCTCGTTGAAACGGTTCATCCGCTTTCTCAAGCGGTCGCCCGAATGACTGTTTCCAAAAAAAACAAAAAACATCACTCCGAATATCGGAAATGACAATATCGGTATTATCCACGCTATCTTATAGCTCGGGTTCATATCGGAATTGACGATCAGCAGGGAAATAACGACCGCAATGATCTCAAAAACAAGGTATGAATACGTATACAGCGTCCCGAGTGTCCAGAACAGCGAGATCAGATATCCGATCTGAAACAGTATACCGATAACGCACACTACCGTCCTGTTGAATATGCGTTTTAAAAGCTTAGCCAAAAAGTTCATTTTATGTCACCTTACTTTATATTGATGATCCAACCAAGCATTGCCGTAATACTTGTCGAAAATCAAAGATATCATAGTAAAAATAACCGCAATAATAAGTATTTTACTGTATTTTTTATCTTCACATTCATCTTGCAGCACGTTTTGGCTGTTTCATCAATAAAACCACTGTTTTGTACATATTTCTACAAAATATTATATCACAAGTGCAAAAAAAATTCAAGCACAAATTATGTGAAAAATAAATGGCGATCTGTAGACCGCCATTTGCTTATTTGTTCAATTACCGCCTGCCGAGGGAACTACATAAATTATCCTCTCGTCGGCATTCGCGAAATCGAGCTTATCACGCGCGATATCCTCGATATACGCATCTAAGCTCTCATTGCTCTTTAGATATCCGTCGATCTGTTCATTCTGTGCTTTGACGGCGTTTGTCTCGGCAACCAGCCGATCGTAACGTTCCATATTATTCTTTATCGCAATATTGTCCGAAATTACGGAATACGCGACATATACGGCAACCACCAGCACCGCCGCACCCACAAGAAAGCGAACAAGTCCGTGCCGCTTCTTATTTTCACGAGCTTCTTTTGATCGTAGCCTTAATGACATGAACTTCTTCACTCTCCCCCGTTTTATCTAGTCTGTTTCTATTATACAATGTTTTGTGCCTTGATTGCAAGCGTTTGAGATGATTTTCCTGTACATTATCAAAATGTTTGGATATTTTACCAAATAGCACCTTCGATTTCTGTACAATTATCCCAAATAATTTCTGCACACTATCTCCGATTTTGTGTATCAATCTCCCGATGGTTTTACGCCACGCTATCGACGCCGCGCTCTCGGCGAGGTTTAATATCCTGCCAATCGTCACGATATAAGCGAACACGCCCGCTCCAAAGCCCAGCACCGTGTAAATGCGCACGTAATTGCCCAACGACTCCGAAAGCTTGAAAACAGCCGCTGCCGCCAGCATAAAGAACGCGATATCGCATATAAAGACCGCCGCTCCGAACCGCAGAATAAGCCGCACGATACGCAGCGCCTCATATACCAGACCGAAAACCAATCCGACCGCGAACGCGATCATAAAGCAATCGGGAATTGAATAGCTCATTTTTCCTCCAAATCATTATCTGAACAGTTTTTTTACAGGTCCGTCGAGCACGCTGTGGCGGTTGTACGAGATCGAATTAACACAGCCCGTCATCGAAAAGTCTCCGCTTTCCGCCTCAAGCGTTATAACATGAAGATCGTCGCCCTTGATTATCAGCTCGCCCATTACCGTACTGAGGACTATCCGGCTTTCCGTGAAGCTGTCAATGTCCTTTACGCCGGATATCCGCAGATTTTTTCGGTTCTCCATAATGATATTGTGAGGAACAGCCGTTGTTACCTTCTGCATAAAAATACCTCCTGCCTGTCTTTTTTACATATATATTCGACAAGCAGGAAAAATATGTCAATTGTGAATGCAACGCTTAAACGACCTCATAAAGTGCCGCGGCGTCCTCCTTTTTGGTATAGTCCTTAACGTCCAGCACGCGAACCTTAAGCGGCTTTCCGATAACGATCTCAATGATATCACCTGTTTTCACCTCGTAGGATGCGCGGGCAGCCTTTCCGTTGACGAGCACCTTTTCCGCGTCGCAAGCCTCGTTAGCAACAGTCCTGCGCTTTATCAGACGCGAAACCTTAAGATATTTATCCAATCTCATATTTTTCTCCTTTACCGAAACAAAAAGCGGCGGGAACACCCGCCGCTGATCGTGTCATAGACAGTAATTCAAAACAAAATTACTTGCCGGTAACAGCATCCTTAAGACCTCTGCCTGCCTTGAAAGCGGGAACCTTTGTAGCCGCGATCTTAATCTTCTTCTTAGTACGGGGATTAATGCCGTCTCTTGCTGCGCGCTCACGAACCTCGAAAGTACCAAAGCCTACGAGCTGAATGGACTCACCCTTTGCGAGAGTTTCGGATATTGTAGAGATAACAGCTGCGATAGCCTTCTCTGTATCCTTCTTGCTGAGTTCAGCCTTTGCTGCTACTGCTGCTACTAATTCTGCCTTTGTCATGTTCTTAAAACCTCCAAAAAATTCTATATATCTAACGGTCGAAATAGACCGCTAAAGACCCGTGGAAAACAAGCTATCGACAATGCAGCTCAATTCCTCATCGGAGAGCTTGTCCAAAGAGCCGCCGTTTTGCACTACCTCATTTTCGACAGCTCTAAACTTCATTATAAACCGATTTGTCGAATATGTCAAGGCTTTTTCGCCATCGGTCTTTAAAATTCTGTCTAAATTACAAAAACTTAACAGGATATTACCGAGTATCTGTTGATTATGCGCAATTTTTTCGTCAACATCGGCAATATCAAGCTCGTCGACGGCGCTTTTTATCCTGTCGATAAAGACATTTGCACCGTCGATCGGAAGCCCCGCTCTCGACGCGCGCTTGCATACCTTTTCCCCCCTTAACAGCGCTGGAAAGGTCTTGGGTACGCTTTCGAGCGTCTCCGTTGACGTTTCTTGATGCTTGCTCTTTTTCTTGAGCGCATCCCAGTTCTTCAGCACCTCTTCCTCGGTATCGGCTTGCACTGTACCGAAAACGTGAGGATGTCTGTAAACCAGTTTCTGACATATGTCGTTGCAAACATCGTCGAAGTTGAAATTGCCCTGCTCGGTCTCGATCTGCGAATGGAACACCACCTGCATAAGCAAGTCGCCCAGCTCCTCGCGGAGCATTTCGGGACTGTTTGCATCTATCCCCTCGCAAACCTCGTAAGTTTCTTCGATAAGGTCGGTGCGTATGCTTTCATGCGTCTGTACCTTATCCCAAGGGCAGCCGTTTTCAGATCGAAGTATCTTCATGATATTCAGGAGGTCGTCGATAGTATATCGGTTTTTAAACTCGAATTCCAAAACCCTTCAACCCCCTTCAAAAAACAGTCTGCCCTACTATATTACCCTATTTTACGCTATTTTGCAAGAGGTTTTTTGAAATTTTTTACATTTTTCTGCTTTATTATGCCACTTGTACGAAAAACGCCGCATAAAATCAGTAATATTGCATAAACAAAAGCTCCCGTAATTGTTGAAAAGATAACGTTCACAGTTGCATCTACCACTCTGATAAGCATTTCGTGAACGATAAAAGCGACAAATCCACAGCATATCCCACAAACCAGCGGAGGGGTGATCGCCTTGATAATCCCGATCTTGCGCGGAAGATGCTTGCGCAGAGCTATCGCACCACCAACGGTCATAAAAACGTAGCCGATAACGCTAGACAATGCCGCGCCCGAGATATTCAACCGAGGTATAGATATAAGCAGCGGATTGAGCAGGAGCTTTATCAGCACCGAGCCTATCATCAGCACAAGCGGGATATGCGCTTTGTTGATCGACTGGAATATCCCGAACATTGCCGAGGACATCACCATGAACAGTCCGCCCATACAGAGTATAATAAACGAATTCAGGCAGACGGATATCTCGGCGGCGCGAGTCTTATAGAGCATAGAGAGTATCGGTTCGGCAAGCGCAGCGGCTCCGAAACACGCGGGACAAGCTATCACAGCGCCCGCGCGGAGCTGCATGGCAATCTTGTCCGACAGCGCGGCGGTGTCTCCGCGCTCCCATGCCGCGGCTATCTCAGGGGCCGCGGTTTTTTCGGTCATGCCCGCGAACGACGGGATCAGCATAAACAGCGACATAGCGATACCCGTGTAGCTTCCATACATAAAGTTAGGCAGACCCGCAAGCCCTCCGCAATCGGCATAGATACCGCCGAACACAGTGTTGAAGTATTCGGGATCCAAGGCTGCCGAAATGGACAGCGTACGCGTCACGGTAAGCAAATCGACAAACGATACGCAGTTCATTACCAGCGCGGAGGCGGCTATCGGCGCAGTCTCCTTCAATAGCTGAACGCATATATTGCGGCAGCGGTAGGTGCAGCGCGGCGGCAGCGGCTCACGGTTACGTGTTCTGCGCTCGTTTAGCACAAGCGTTATCAAACCGAAAAACTCGCTTATGCTCACCGCGAGTATCGCGCCCGCGGCGGCATACGGCAGCGCGGCATTGTACGCCTGCTCAACGGTCGCCGCGTCCGTGCCGAATACGCTCCTTCCGTTGTAGAACGCACTCTTCGCATAGAAAATGACCGCGTATGAGATACCGAGGCCGAAAGCAGCCCTCGACACCGCCTCGGCTATTGAAGCCGCCGCCGAGGGCATTACGTCCGACAACCCCTCGCGGTAGCCGCGAAGCACCGATGCCGTACAGCACAGCATTACAGCGGGAGAAATACATATCACCGCAAGAGTACTTTGCGGCGAACACGCGATATGCTTGGCGAACGGCACGGCGAACACCGCCACGGCAACAGTGCCTAGCAGACCGATCACCGAGAAAATTATCAGCGCGTAACGGCGAACGGCAGCGGCATACTGCCTGTTACCCGTCGCAGCACTGCGGGCAGTGGTACGCATTATCACGGTGGGAACGCCCGCGGCGGTGAGCGCGAATATCGGCGAATACAGACCGTATGCAGTGGAAAAATATCCCATTCCCGTACCGCCGAGCAGATTAGCCAAGGGTATCTTGAACAATGCGCCGACTATTTTTGTAATAGCCATTGCCGCGAAAAGTATCGCGGTGTTTTTGATGTATCGGGTCATAATTTTTGTCCTCCATATACTGCTTGTACTATGTATATGTCACGAGGAAAAAAATATGCGGGTGGCGTTAAAAGTAAAACAGCTCCTCAAACTTCTTGTCAAGCGCTATGCAAAGTATCAGCGCGAGCTTTGCGGTCGGGTTGAACTGCCCCGTTTCAATGGAGCTTATCGTGTTGCGCGAAACGCCCACCGCCTCGGCAAGCTCGGTCTGCGACATTCCCATTTCCGCTCGGGCTTGCTTGAGATTGTTTTTCAGTATCAGCTTATCTTCCATTCCACACCCCGAAAAATTCGGCGAAATAAAGCAGAGTAAACATCACTCCCGCAATGCCGAAGGCTATGCCTTGGAAAAAGTAAAGATAGCTCTTGACTTTCGAGCATCGATAAAAGCTGCCTACGGAGATCGCGAGATTTATCGTTGCAACATGATCCCAGACGGACTGACCTTGCACAAAGCGGGTAAACGAAAATACGATACAGCACACGATAAGCACGATGATTATCCACAGCATAGATTTATCGTTGAAATGCTGCTCCATTTCGTCAGACTGCTCCGCTCTCGCCTTTTCGAGTATTTCTTCCTTTTTCATATTGCCCTCCTTAATGACCCATAAAAAACCTTACCGTTGCGAAAACCGTCGCTCCCGCCAAAACTATTCCCATTATCAGATACCATATCTGCTTCAGCCTTATAAAGCGGTATATGCAGCACACCGCCACGGAAAAGCAGACTGTCGCGGCAAGATCCATTACCGGCTCGTCCTCCCCGCGCATTGTCACAAAAAAGCCCGCGGCGACGACCATTGCAAACGCCATCCATAGCGCCGATCTGTCGCGCACTGCGTTTTCCATTTCGTCCTTTTTCTCCAACCATGCCCTTTCAAGTATCTCTTCTTTTTTCATATCGACGCATCCCAAAATTCTTTGCCAAGTTTACTTGGTAATCTTATTATAGCACTGCCAAGTTTACTTGTCAAGAGCTTTGCCAAATTTTCTTGGATTTTGTAAATAATATATAATTTCAATATGGCTAAACCGTAAATAATGCACAATAGAAGCGCCGTATCGTTGAGATACGGCGCTATGAAGTTATTAAAGCAATGTTTTAAGATACTCCGCAAGCTTTGCGGCGGCTTTGTCGTGGGTAGTCACCGAGGGATGCCAGTCGGCGGAATATCCGTCGGCAGCCTGCTGAACATCGAATTTAAACGTCGAAACGTTGCCGTCGCCGGTCTCTGCGGTGTAATTCTCCACTGCCTGTTCAATATACGGGAACAATCTGTCGCCCATTATGCCGAACGCGCAGACTATCTTCGCATCGGGATTCTTTTCGCGTACCTTTTTCAGAAACTCGGTGTATGCCGCGCTGTATTCCTCCTGACGATCCTTATGATTCTGCGTGTAGCTGTCGTCGTTGGTGCCGAGATTGATAACGATAATTTCAGGTTGTCGCTTGGAAAAATCCCACAAGATATCTGAGGGAGCAAAGAGACCGTTTGGCGACCACGAGTAGCCGAGCTTTGTGTAATATTTCGGTAACGCCTGCTGAGAGACCTTTTTTTCGCCGTCTGAGTAACCCGAAATAATGCCGTAGCCGCTGAACGATACCATACTGTAATCCGCATCAAGAGCCTGCGCGGTCTTGTACGCGAAAGCCTTGGTAACGTCCTCTGTCTTGGTGGAGAATTGGTGGCTCTTATCTGGATCATCCGCGCCGTAGCCGCAGGTTATCGAGTCGCCGATAAACTCTATCAGCTTTTCCTTGTTGGGTGTAGGCTGTATGGGCGTACCCATTACGTTTATATCCGTGACCGCGATAGTCGAGTGCGGCGACTCGGAAAGCTTGACAAACGTCACCGTGACATCCTGCGGCTCGTCGCTCTCAAAAACGGTATAAAGCTCCTCGCTATGGTCTACCATATCGTCGATAACTCGCTCGCCATTTACGTAAATGCCTATCCTCGCGTGACTGTCCGCCATAGCCTCGCTTGCGCTGTTGCTGTCGCCGACAACCGCTATCGTACACTTTGTTCCCGTAAACGTGAACTCGAAACCCGTGCCCGAAAGCGCGCAGTAAAGCCTGTCTATATCAAAATAGGTTCGTCCGAGCAGCTTTACGTTTTCCTCGGTCGCCTTGTAGATTGTTTCGGTGTTCATATCTTTTGATTCCTCCGTTGTCGAAACGCTGTCAGACGAAATTTCGCTGTCAGAGCTTTTCTGCTCTGCATCGTTGCTACATGCTGTCAGCATAAGCGCGGACATTGCCGCGGCACACAGCATTGATATTAAATGTCTTAACTTCATTGTAAACCTCCATAATATGGTACTTTTTTATTATTTTATAATTTTTTTAAGTAAAAGTCAAGAGACAGTTAGTATACATAATAATTAAACAGTAACATTAGCGCGTATTTTTTCGAGAGTTTTCTCTCCGATACCCTTTACATTGATAAGCTCTTCAACACTTGCAAATCCACCGTTCTGTATTCTATAATCAATTATCGCCTGAGCCTTGACCTCGCCTATTCCATTCAGCTTTTGCAGCTGGCGGCTTGAGGCGGTGTTGATATTGATAATGCCGATAGGTTCGGGGGTGGTCAGCGCTGCGGAAGTCCCTGTGCTTAACTGCGCCTGTTGCGTGCTTTGAGAAACACTGCTTTGTGGAATTGACGCACTGCTTTGCGGAGTAATCAATGATACCGATGACTGCGGTTCGGGATCTAACGTTGTCGGTTCGGGCGTAACAGCAGAGCTTGACGATGCCGATTCGGCAATGGAAGAGATTACGGGCAGTTCAACAGCGGGCTCGGATATCACGCTTGTCGATGACTGTGACTGCCAAACGGGCGCACTCTGCTCCGCCGAGGCAGAGCCGATCTCGAGAGGCGCTCCGTTGTCGGAAATATCAGAGAATACAGCCGGATACTCGGGAACGCTCTCAAGCACAAACGCCTCCCCTACCGACGGGAAAATGCTCTTTACCGACATACCGGCCACAGCTATGCCTATCATAAGAAACACCGCAGCCATAAATCCGTTTCGGAACTGATTATCTTTCATTTTTCAACCCCTCAAACCGAAAGTATACTTTCTTTTAATTATATCACGTTTTTCACAAAAATGCAAATATTTTTTAAAAATTTATATTTTTTTGTGAAAAATACCTTTGAAAAAATATCAGGATCTGTTATAATTTTATATGAAAATGACGAAACACGTTGTACCGAAGGGTGTGTAAATCTGATCACGATCATTATTGGATCGATATACCCTTAATACAGCGTGTATTTTTTTCCAACGGAGTGTGCTTTTATGCCGCAAAATCGTTTTGAGCAAATTACTTTCGCTGTTCTGACAGTGATAGTCACCGTTCACGCTTATGTTTTTTACAGTCTTTACGTCGTCAACGGATGGACGCTAATGACCGTAAACAGTGCGACAGCGTTTTGTCCGCGATCAACGCACAAGGTGGCGTTTACATTTTCGGAAACTTCATACCGATATGGTAGGTGGTGAAGGATATGCGGCAGTATCTGCTCGATCTGAAGGAGAAGGGCAGGACGATACTGATTGCTTTACATTCCGCGGAGGATATCGACGTGCTGTGCGACACCGTCTGCGAGATGGACAAGGGCGCGTTGACGGGCGTGAGATAAATTCCCTGTCACGATGCCAATATGATGATAACGGGAATATTTTAAACATTTTTGACCGCAGGTTCATTGCTGCGGTCTTTTGTTGTTATTAAGCAATGCTGTTATAATGCGGGTTTAGCTTGGTATCCTTAAATATGGTATACTCCCCTCGTGAGTACAGAACGGCTTTATCGTCTTGCCCGAGGAATCGTACTTCTCGAGGAACATAAATACTGCCACAGGCATAGTTCCCCAGTAATTCGGGTAGCCGAGGTAGATCGTGTCATACTCCGCTATACTGTCGGGATACTCGGTAAGCTCGCGGCTGATATTCTTCTGGTGATCGGATTTCGCCTGCTTTATACACTCGTTGTAATGGTCGGAATAGGGGATTTTATGGTCGATTTTAAACAGCTCACCGCCCGTGAGCATGCTATGATCTCAGCGGCGTATTCCGTGTTGCCCTTGTTGATAACCTTGAGCGAACCCCCGAAATAGTTCTCACCCGCTCTTGAATAATAAGCGACTAAAATTTTTGACATTATCCGTTCAACTCCTTTCCTATATTGAAATATTATTATAAATCTGCTTGACAAGGAAGTTCAAATATGTTATGATTGTATTAACCAAAAGTTAACAGAAGGGACAGTTCTCCAATGTACAACTATATGCTTGAGACCTTTATCGCCGTGGCTGAGAGCGGCAGCTTTTCCAAGGCGGCGGAACGTCTGTTTATGTCTCCTACCGCTGTGATGAAGCAAATAAACTCGCTTGAAAAGCACCTTGACCTGCGGTTGTTTGAACGCAGACCATCGGGTATAAAGCTCACGGGCTCGGGCGAGGTCATTGTGCGCAACGCGAGATTTATCATCAACATTTCGCAGAAATCTATCGCCGAGGCAAAGTACGCCGAACGTTCTGCGGATAATATTTTCTGCGTGGGTTCTTCCCTGCTGAATCCTGCAAAGCCGTTCTTCGAGCTGTGGTACAAGCTGAACAGCAGCTTTTCCGACTTCAAGCTGAATATTGTCCCTTTCGACGACAACTGCAACGGGATATTGTCGGAGATATCGGCGCTGGGCGAGAAATTCGATTTTCTTGTGGGGGTATGCGACTCAAAGATATGGCTGGACCGCTGCAATATGCTGGAGTTGGGACATTACAGAAAAATGCTCGCTGTACCGCAAGAGCATAGGCTTGCCAGAAAAAGCATTATCAAGCTTGAGGACTTACATGGAGAAACGCTTATGATGGTCAAGCGCGGCGATTCGGGATTGAATGATCTCCTGCGCAGCGAGTTAGAGCGATTTCACCCCAAGATCAAAATAGAAAACACGCAGCAGTTCTACGACCTATCGGTATTCAACCGCTGTGTAAAAACGGGAAACGTTCTGCTGACGATAGAGTGCTGGCGTGACGTTCACCCCGGAATAGTCACTATACCGGTAAACTGGGATTACACTATCCCCTACGGACTGCTGTACAGTCTTGAACCCTCGGAAAACGTGCGCAGATTTCTCGACGCCGCCAAAACGCTCCGTCAATAATGCGAAAGGAACTCAAATGAAAGATCATACCCACAGCTACACTCTAAACTATATCATCACCGCTGCCGATGAATGTCTGAACAGCATTTTTCTGCGCGACCAATATGGAAAGGTGATACTGCCAATGACGCTTATCGCGAGGCTGGACGCTGTTCTCGAGGATACAAAGCACGAAGTCCTTGCCGCCGCGAAAGTCACGGACGATTGGACGGAGCTTTGTGCGGCGGCTCGTCAGCCGTTCTGCAACAAGGCTCCTCTCGATCTTAAGGCTGTCGGACAGAGCGACGACAACAAGATATTAAAGTCGCGTTTTGCGGAATACCTAAACGGCTTTTCTCCGAATGTTACGGAAATCCTGGGGCTTTTCGGCTTTGGCGCAGTCATTGATAAAATATCAGAAACGGGAGTACTGCGCGTACTTATTGATAAGTTCACCTCTAAGTGGATAGGTCTCAGTCCAAATCCCACTTACAAGAATTCCGAGCGCACGGAGGAACTGTTCCCGGGACTTGACAGCCGCCAGATGAGCGGGCTTTTTATGGAATTGGCAGGGCTGTCGGACGAGAACGTCATTGAGGGGCAAACTCCGAACGACGTAACGGAGCTTATGGCGGATCTGGTTTTCGTGCCTGTTGCCGGCAGGATAGAGGACGGAGAATATTCAGTCTACGACGGGACTTGCGCACTAGGAGAACTCTTAGTTGCCTCGGACGATCGTCTGCGCGAACTGGGTAAAGCCGCAAAGAAAAGTGTTTCCGCGCATATTTTCGGGCAGGAAGCTAATCCCGAATTCTATGCTATATGCAAAGCGGCATTCCTGCTGAACTCTGAAAATACCGCCGCAAATATCACGTTCGGCTCGGCGCTCTCCGCAGACGGCAACACCGAGAGCAGGTTCGATTTTATGATCTCCTGTCCTCCTCATGGGAAAAGCTGGAAAGCGGATTTCGACAAAATGAGCGTCGACGGACGAGTTAACGACGACCGATTTGTCGACCGCGGCAAGCAGCAGGTGAATTTAATTCCCGGAACACGCGACGGACAGCTGCTGTATCTGCTGAACAACGTATCGAAAATGAAGGAAACTCCGCTCGGCAGCAGGATAGTCGAGGTCCACGGCGGATCGCTGCTGTTCTCGGGTATCGCGGGGAGCGCGGAGAGCAACGCGCGGAAATATCTTATCGAACGTGATCTTATCGAGGCAATAATCGCGCTGCCAAAAAATATCTTTTACGGCTCGGGGAACTCGGCGTTTATTATCGTGCTCTCCAACCGCAAGGAGGAGCGCCGCAGGGGAAAAATTCAACTTATAAACGCGTCGGCTATGAAGTCTCAACTGTTCAAGTCGGTCGGCAGAAAAAACTGCGAGCTCAACGAAAATATCCGCCGTGAGATACTTCGGATATATACGGATATGGAAGAAAGCGAGGTCAGCCACATCGTCGGCGGAGACGAATTCTGCTATTGGGCGGTTGCGGTCGAAAGTCCTCTCAGGCAGAGAGTGAACGTAAATACCGATACGATCAAGGAAACTCTGTCGATGTTCAAAAATATGTACGGTGTGGATATCGGCCACGAAAATGACGGACCGCCCGAGGTTGACGCAGCCGATATTTTGTCCTATGCGAGCACAAATCCTACGATACGTGAAATAAGAACTCCGAAAACGTGGGACGAGGTACAGTTCGAGCAGGTGTATCATGTGTATATGCGGATATTGCTTGATATGATGCGCGAGGAACCGTATATGGACTATGACCGATTTCTTGAGAAGTTTCTCGCTCACCCGCTGTACGCGAAAAACTCCGATCGTTTCAACGATTATGAGGACTTTATGTACCCGCTCCTCGAAAAAGACCCGAACGCCGGAATCGTTACGCGCGGCGGGAAACCTGTTTCCGATCCCGACCTAAGAGTCGTAAAATGTATTCCCTTTACATACGAGGGCGGTCCCGATGCGTTTCTGAAAAACGAAATAACTCCGCACAACCCGTATGCATGGATAAACCTTGCAGCGACGAGAACAGGCTGCGAAATCAACTTCTCGAAGCACTTCTTCAAGCCGAAAAAGCTGCGCAATGCAAGTGTGATCATTGAAGAGATCAGGCAGCTTGAAAACGGGATCGTTCAGCTCGGAAACGAGCATTTTGCAAAAAAAATTTACATAAAAGCGGAAGAAAGGCGCAGCAATGCCGCAAAGCGTGAACATATAACTCTCGACAACGCGGCATCGGAACAATTTATAAAAAACACGGGCTTGGCGGAAAGGAACGTTCTGTTGCTGAACGACGGTAAGATCGTGAAAAAGGATATAAAGCTCTCCGACGGTGAGCTTGCGTCAGCTTACGAGAATTATCAGATAGTGTTCCCGGGGAACATTATTCTGCGGCTCACAGAATTCCGCGGCGGGCAGACAGGAAACCGCGTCGGGCTTGTGACCGAACAAGGCATCATTTCCTCGTCGTATGTGTGCCTAAAAGTAATGGATAATATTCTGCCCGAATATCTGTATTTACAGCTCCATATTGCCGATATTTCGCACGCCTTTTTCGAGCTCGGAGGAGGTCTGCGCAGAAATCTCAGCTTTAAGGATATCGCGAAAATGACGGTGAGCGTTATCCCGCTCGCGGATCAGGAGGCTGTCGTTGAGACCGTCCGCGGGATAAACGCGCCCGTATTGTCCGCGATCGAAAAGCTGAATGCGGCTGCAGCTGCGTTAAAGGAGCTTGAAAACTCGCTTATTGCCGAGGCTATTGGGGATCTTTGATCCATGAGCAGTCTTCCGCAAAATATCCGAAACCGGATATGCCGCTGAAGCTGCTGTCCGAAACGTGACATATCACGTCGTCCGCCATAACGATATCGCCTCTTTCCACGTGCGGTAGATCGCCGTCAAGATGATAGTATGTGATCTCTATACCGGATTCATCTTATCTCAATGACCAATCCGAAACCGTTTAAATAATCCTGGACATAAATGCCCTCTCCCGGCGATGCCGCGTATACCTCCGCTCCGTAAGGCGCGGGGGTTATTTTTCGTTTCCGGAAAACACTTTTGAGAAGTTGTCAACCAAGTCTGTCACCAATTACTCCCGAATAACATAAAATTTATCAGCGACGATATGTTGCGCAAATAATACAGAAAGGAAGATTTTATGGATATAATCAGATCTCCGAAGCGCGTGGGATACGCATTCGTACCCATGCAGCGAATGGAAAAGGTCTACTCGCCCAACAAGGCAATGCGGGCGGGAACGATTTTCCCCGAATTGAACATTACCATTGACGAATACGAGAGGGGGCTGTACAATGGGAAATAATATGAACCGCCGCCCTGTTAACAATCATAATCATGTTCATAATCCCGCTATGCATAATAACGCTCATAACACCACACGCAACAGCAACAACACCGACGCGAGCTGCGAGGAGCTTATGCGCGCGATCATGGAGGCGGATTTCTTCGCTCAGGACCTTAAGCTTTACCTCGATACCCACCCCGACGATACCAGAGCCGTTGAAATGTTCCGAGAGGCTGTCAATCAGTCCAAAGCGTGCAAGGCTGCATTTGAGGATGCGTTCTATCCGCTGACCGCATCAAGCGCAGGAATGAACGGGACATGGGACTGGCCTGAGGGCGTATGGCCTCCGTTTAACTAAGGAATGAGGTGAAATTATGTTTATATTCGAGAAAAGAACCCAGATTCCCGTCTGCATCAAGAACAGAAACCCTCATCTTGCGAGCATCATACTATCGCAGTATGGCGGACCTGACGGTGAACTTTCAGCGTCGCTGCGCTATTTGTCTCAGCGCTTTACCATGCCCGACAATAAGGGAAAGGCTCTACTTACAGATATCGGCACTGAAGAGCTTGCTCATCTGGAGATTATTGGCAGCATCGTAGGTCAGCTTACCGATGGTGAGGGCGCTAAAAGCTTTGACAAATACGGAAACGGCGATTATTACGTAGATCACGCTAACGCCGTATATCCCGCAAACGCTGCCGGCGTTCCGTTTACAGCTGCGTATCTCCAGTCAAAGGCAGACCCTATCGCCGATCTTGTCGAGAATTTAGCCGCAGATGGTGCCACTCTATAGGAACCACATTTTAGAAATTCCAAAATATCTCAAAACTGTACTCACGGCTGAATTTTTTCTTCTCGTGAACAACAATGCGATCAATAAAGGTATTAACGAAATCAAAGTTGAGTTCTGTTATGTTCATATAATCTGCTATGATGCTAAGTTTGTCTTTCTGTTTTGAGATATCCAATGTTGTCTCATCCAATAAATGTTTCAAACGCTCAAGCTCTTTGTTCAGGTTTGCCCATTCCTCAGAAAACTCCTTACTGAGAGCATTATACGCGCCTTCATCTATAACCCCCTTAATCTTGTCCACATACATATTTTTCATACAAGCAGACACTTCATTCAGCTTTGAGTAAATCATCGCCATATCCTTTTTGATTCGTGTTGTTTTGCTCTCAAGAGTGTCCTCCAGCATTACTCCTGCAGACACCATATCCACGTTGGCATATTTTTTCACGATTTTCTGAAATTCGGACAAGACTTCTCGATATAAGACCCCATAATTCAACCTAACACCAGGACAAGCCTCGGGTGCATAATACTTCGTGGCACACCTAAAATATTTCTGCCCGTTTGCATTTCGAGATAACCTCACTCCACCTCCGCAGAGGCCACAAAAAACCTTTCTTGTGAAGATATTCTGGAATGTGCTCTTGAATTCTGGTTTTGCTCTTGAAGCCAAAATTCTCTGTGCTTTATTCCATGTATCCATATCAATGATAGGTTCATGAGTTCCCTCTACTCGTATCCACTCATCTTTTGGTGTAGGCTTTATTACTTTAGTCTTGTAGGAAATGCTATGAGCTTTGTTCTGGACAAGGTTCCCTATATAGGTTTCGGATGTTAGAATTTTTCCTATCATAAAATAGCGCCACTGATGCGATCTAGTAGCCGTATGATTATTCTTATAACGCTCACCGTGTGCAAGCTTATAATCCGTAGGGGTAGGAATATGTCTTATATTGAGCTCACGTGCAATACTAGTTCTTCCATGCCCTTGCAAATAGAGCGAATAAATTAACCGTACCACTTCAGCGGCTTCATCATCAATGATCAAATGCCCTTTACAGTCCGGATCTTTTTTGTAGCCATAAGGTGCAAATGCACCTATAAAAAAGCCATTCTTTCGCCTACTTGTCAGTACCGCCTTAATATTATCCGACATATCTTCTAGGTACCACTCATTTATGAGTCCATTAATCTGCCGGGACTTTTTATTTGCTTTTACATCCGTATCAGCATTGTCCACGACAGATACAAATCTTATACCCCACATAGGAAAAAGAAAATTGATATATTTTTCTACAAGTTCTAACTCTCTGGTAAACCGACTTTGGGTTTTACAAAGAATTATATCAAATTCCCTTTTCTCTGCACAGCGAAGCATCTCATTAAATGCTGGTCGATTACGGTCTGAACCCGTATAATCATCGTCTGAGTATATTTTACAAATCTCCCACCCCCTATCTGTACAATACTGTACAAGCATAGCTTTTTGATTAACAATACTGTTACTATCGTCGTCCGCATTGGTCTTAAATCTGTCTTCCTCTGAAAGTCTGCAATAAATTGCAACCCTATTCTTATTTGTTTCCATGTGCACCCTCCTAAACAGGAGCAGCCACCTAACTATTACATTATAACACATTAAGTGGCTGCTTGTCAATGAACTATCTGTACTTTACAGTTTCTTGAAACTTAATATACTTTGCCAATAGCTCGTTAAACATTTTTATTCGTTCCTGCTCGTCCGGGGTCTTGTAGTTGGATATTGCCATACCAATATCTCCTTTCACTTGTGAATTTGTTGGTGTATCATGTCTATGTCTTATCCAATTTGTCCTATTCACGTAATGCGGCAAAATGATAAGCAATGAATGATATAAGTTACCGTTATTTGCTCAATAAAATAGGAAAGAAAAAATCAAAATTATTACAAAAATATAATATATCAAGTTGTAACTTCAGCATTTTAAACACGCTATGAACTTTTAAGCGATTCCCACACTACAATCTATTCAAATAATTCTAACAATCGCCAGATGTTAGTAAAACTTTAATGCCCTGCTCTGACTCAAACGCTTTTCGCCATTGCTGACTTAGCTTCATACGAAACATTTTATACAGATCCGATATTGTGCATCCCTGATTCAAGAAAACCAGTATATCCCCATCTTCCTCCTCAATGCTAAAGGTGTTCAAATATGTTTCTAAATCCTCAGACTCTGCAGCAACAAAATCATATTTTGAAAGAAGGTGCATATCGGCATAGTGACACACTTCCTCCACGTAATTATCTACTACGCTCATCCTCACATACCTTTTTCCTGTGCGCTTAACCACTTCGATCAAGGCATTAGCGACAAAATCCACAATTGAAAAAACCATAATAATCCCCCAAGCTAAGAAGAGCCTGCACATTGCGCAGGTCTAATTTATATAATAGGAAGTGAACATAGTCACTCTATTCGTTTTGTAATATGTTCTCCAAACACTGATGTATACTCCACTAAGACCACACCCTCTATTTAACATAGATTCTTCTAGGTGCCGCCGGGACCCACTCCAAAGATATCTTTAAAGGTAATGACAAGACGCTTTCTTTTACCTGACTTATCCGTGACAAAGAAGCCTCCCTCTTCACCCGGAGCCGTCTTTCTGAAACTAACACCGGATTCCTGCAAAACTCGTTCTAAGATTTTTGCCGATTCTTCCTCTGTTGGATTGATGGACAAATCGCACCCGTTTTCTGCAACTTTTTGCCCGTCATGCTTATTTTCTTTTAATAGCGGCATTTTTTAACTCCTTTGTTTTAAATATAATAAAAGAGCCCTTGAAATAACTCAAAGGCTCAACTGTTGTAATACTCGCTTTAACCAGCAAGAATAATTTTATCCCTGTTTATCTCTTTGTACAAGAGACAAGATTCACTTTCTAATTGTGACTTCGTACATGTGACAACATCCGTTTCTACAGATGTAGATTCCCCACGTAAAGTACCGCGAAAAACCCTCATTTCATAAGAATTCATATCAATTTCATCCGAAAAAACCAAGCACAAATCAACATCACTTTTAAAGTTAATATCACTGCGTGCAAGACTTCCAAATAGTAATACCTGCAACAACCCCTCAGGTTTTTCTCTCTCTATGAAATGAAGGTCATCCAGCAACGCAGTTTTAAACCGTATGGGCATTGTACTGTCATTGATAATCTCATAATGTAATGTCATTACCTGCCTCCAAAAAAATTAGTCTTATTAACAGGGAGTGCCTTGTATAGATCAATAAGGTTGTCAGCAAGTACTTTTGTAGTATCCCTAATCTGCTCTGCTTCTGATTTAGATACTACAACAAAATTTTCGCCGGGATACTTGGTATCAAAGTAATAATCCCCTAGCCATGAAGCATCTTGTGCCTTTATAGTATTTGGGTACAACCCATGCAATATTCTTGTTAACAGACGTAAAGAATGTGTTTCAAAAATATTAGCTGGAGTGCCTTCTGGCAATTGCGACGAATTCAAAATTCCCTTTAACAATTTTTCAACAATTTGAGCACACTCTGCCGCAAAAAGATTATACCACTCCATATTTTCAGCCAACTCAAACTGCTTATCAATATTTCGATATGACATCATAGCAATATCATAATACGACATAGTCTCCATTGACACTCCTCCTTGTCAGTCAAATTATACCATAAATTTTATGAAATGTCAACTGGTAAAAACAGTTGTAGACTGAACTACACTATTTAATAGTTTATATTTGGGAATATGTTCATAGCACTCAAACTCCCATAAGATCAAGGTATCCCCTTCATGAAAGTCAATATACTGCTTAAGTTCTTCAACTATCGTATTAACACCTAGAGAGGTGCAATATACATGAAATCCCTGAATTTCCTCAGGGCTTGTCGGTATGCCGTTACCTTCATGTATTTCCCATTCAGAACCCTCATTAAAATACTCGACAGAGAAGGTTTGCAGAAAATCATTGCCATATTCCGCAGGATATATCACATTATTCCAATCACTTTGGGAACTTCCACGAATTATTCCATATTTATATTTTCTATTAAAAACATATGATAGAAAATCTGCTAGGAGCGGTAAAATATCCTTGTCGCGAACATTGGAGAGCTGCAAAAGGAACGCTTCCCATTGCTGCAACTCATCATGCGAATATAGCCTGCCATCTCGCAAGGGGAACAACGCATTTACAACATCTGCAAGTGTCTCGCAGTGTGTACTTTCACCATCAATATAAAGCGTTACGAATGAAGCACAAACCTCCTCAAACCTGTCACGAATGCTTCTAAATGTTTCAGTCATATGATCTTTAAAATTTTTATTACCAAAAACAAAAACATCCTCATAGCACCCACCTTCAAATGGGTCATGTATTACATCCCCAGGTGGAATTTGATATGCATAAAATGCACTCATTTCTATTTCTCTCCTTTTATTACCTATAACGTCAGCCACCCTTTAACGCAGGTATACCTTCAAGCCAAGTACCTCTTAGTGTGCTAATAACTCTTGCATCAACATAGGCTTGCTGCAAGGTTAAAATAGTGTGCCCTTGACAACGACCTGAAGATAAATTCTCAACTACTATGGCCACATCTGGATGCTCTTTACTCTGAAGATATAACGGAAGCAACAAAGCAGTCTTATCTCCTCGAGGATAGTATGACGGTATAGCAATTCTGTAATTACTTGCCAATAGTTTAAGAGAATAATTAAGAGCAACAGAAAGCCATTCCTGCAGAGATAAAAATAAACCCTCAGATTTTGCAACTAACTCTTTCAATCGACATTTATTTTCCAAAACATCAATATTGCTAAATACACTATTTAACAAGTTCTGTGCATCTTTATCGCCTGCCCAGCATGATGATAAAAAGCCCAGTGGGAGTCTGTCAAGATTATCCAAAATAATATGCTCCCAGTCAACAAAAACTTTGTATGAGGCACATAGTGTTAAATCCGTCAATGCATGTATATAACATGCTCGTTCCGGTAATGCTGCAAAGAAATTAATAAGCGGTTTGCCAAGACCTCGCGAAGCCGCTGTGCCAAACCCTGCAGCTTTCCACTTAGTTATCCCTGAGTTTGGAATGAAAAATGCATAAATATCATTGTAATGGGCATCCACTAAGCCGGTATTAAAAGCTGCCAGCATCCCATCATCAGCATACATAATTTTATCTTCACGTTCCAAGTGATAAAATGTATATTTGAGATACTGTGCTAAAATGTCAAAGGGCTTTGTCTGATACCCATCTTGAAAATCCCATGGTTCAAAAGCCGCTATTGTAGCAAGCTCCGCCAAGTAGGATGCCCAATTTCCCAAAAATGCAAATCTTTCAAAATGTTGCGAGGGTTCAAGATTTTTTTCAGCACTTTCAAGAGAGACATAATATAAAAACATATATCCCGGTTTACAGCTACTCTTTCTCAGCGACAGCTCAATAGGCTTCCCATCAGATTTACTAAATCGTATTGGAAAAATAAACGAAGAACCCTCAACACGACATGTATTATCCACAACGGCTGCTTGGTAATCATTATTTATAATGGACATCAGCTGTCTTAGGTTTACGTCCACTCCTCGTTTTGCAAGATACTCGCGAAGAATTTCAAGAGGTTTAGACGGAAGCGTACAAAACTCGGTTAATTTCTTTTTAGACTCCATGATTTGTAACATTCATATTCTCCCCATTCAATGTTTGATTTGAAGTATAGCTTTTACCCTTGCGAGCTTTTTGCGCGTCGTTATAAGAGTGTTTATAACTACTGCCAGGTTCAGACCTTAAAAGCTCATTTTCAGGAGATAAAGCCTCGCCTTCAAGTTCAGTAGGTTCAGGCCACTCACTCTCCGAAAACCTCTCTTCCCTGCTAATGTGATAAACACAGAGCATCCCCACAACACATATTACTGCGCCTATTGCAGCCATTATTAGTAGTTTCATTCAGCACCTCTTTATACACTCGGATCGTAAGCAGCTACACCTTCAAACTGTTCATATACCTGTGCGATCTCAATCTCATTGGAGAACATCTTCTGAAGTGTGCTAACAATTGTTTCACGCCCGGATATTGAATATACTTTAGCAGTATACCCTTTACCTGTACGAAGACGTGTATTTGGATCAATCACTTCGACCACCACCTGCGCACCATTACGCGGCAAGGGAAACACATCAACCACAATGTAATCAGTAAGATTCTGCTGTGCTATTTCTCCTGCTATCCCCCAGACTTGAGCAAGTAACTCTTTCTGAGTATATACATGTGCATTTGAAAAGATGTTTGTAGATTCTGCAATATCCATATAAACCCTCCTCAATGGATTATCAAATATTCAAATAAAGTAATCCTTAGCTGACTGCTGCGTTATTCCAGATGTCTCGGTTGCAATCTTTTTTGCAACATAAACCTCAAATAACTTTATGAGGCCGCTGACAGGATCCCCTTGAACTACAGTAGTAACCTCTAGAACAGCCATAGCCATCTGTATCAGCGTGTTGCTGAGCATAGTAAAATTTTGTATACTACTGCCTGACTTTGCTATATTCTTGGAACAGCGAATAGCCTGCAAGCAATTCGACGGGCTATCTGCAAGCCGCATCACAAACGTTTCAGGAGGAATCCCAATTTCGTTGAAAGCCCGCTCTGTCAGCACTACATACTGCTCCAATGTCATATTGGGCACCTTGTACTTCTGATATAAGACTAAACACATTACTGCATCAAAGACATTATCCGCAGTTATCTTAAATTTAGAAACATCAGATACAATTTGTGTATACATACTTTCAAATATTTTAGCATTATGTGCTTGAATATCTGCGGCTGCATCAGCAGGCAGTCCCTCTGTAAGATGGAAAGAGACACTTTCCAAGATTTTATTAATTTTAGCACACAGTAAGTCTACTTGCTCACTATAACATTGAGCAAAATCGCTATCAACTGTAAGATTTTTGTTCAAGTAAGTGCCAAGTGCCTCTACCAATATCTGATTGGAGTTTCCATTGCCCTCAGGAAGTTCCCACAATTGTCTAAAGGGACGAAGGAAATCGCCACTAGATGATACAACAAGAGTTTTAAAATCATCATCGACTTTAAAAACTCTTCTAAGTCTCTCCATATTGGCAACAAGTTCATCCAAGGTAGTTACTTTAATGCTTCCACCAGTTAAATAACATGCGAAAAACAGCATAACATCGAACGAGTTACCTTTATTGAGGGACAGTTCGCTTGACATGGCTGCTGCTTGATTATACAAGAGCACAAGCATCTGACTGTAATTTATAGAACCCCTGCCTGCAAACATTGATGTAGAGTCCCCCTCATCAATCCCTACAGACAATTGTTCTTGTTCGGTTGCGTCACTGCCTGACACAACTGC
>ERZ778518.799-NODE-799-length-26691-cov-6.443948_pt1 | contig 26691 bp, 7 predicted proteins | sample MGYA00510340_ERZ778518 | MGnify/ENA primary metagenome ERZ778518 (study PRJEB29527, sample SAMN07138967) | mouse gut metagenome | material: feces | host: mouse | place: China:Nanjing | collected 2016-01-25 ...
CTCTCTTCGCATGCCTTGCCGGTTGCGTCAAGACCTATGGCTCCGGTCCTGCGCAACTGACGCAGTACCGACACGCTTGCCGTCATGTTGATGTCGGGAATACGCACCTCGCGGATTGCTCCTGCCTGCGCTATGTTCATTACAAGACCCTCTACGTCCACGAAGTCGCACCCCTCCACCCATAGGCGGTTGATGCCATTGACGCTTTCAAGAGTTAGACCGCCGGGATATGTGAGCCTCGGCAGGTTCACAAGCTCCAGTTTCGTGACGCTTGCAGGAAGTGTCAGCGTTTCAATAGGCGCGGTCTGCGCGAGGTCGCAGTTTGTCAGAGGCGTGTTGTTGGCTATGATTGCCTCGATACGCGGACAGCCTTTTGCGTCCACGCTCGTTGCCGTTGTGTTGCTCACGTCAAGTCGGCGCAGGAACGGCATATCTCCGAGCGTCAAGTTGCCAAGTGAATTGAAACCGTTGAGCGCAGTATTCGCGGTGTGCTTCTCTCCACCCAATATGATTTCTTCGGCAAGCTGCATCTTGCTCAAATCATCAAAATGGAATGCAAGCGACATTTCCGAAAGGTCAATCATGCTCATGCGCCCGGTCTGATAGATGTAGAGCAACGCGCCTGCGTCATGAGCAAAAAGCGTGAACGCGTGGGTCTGTCCTGCTTCCAAAAAGACGGATTCCGACAACTGACCGCTTGCGTCATTACCGATTCCGAAATATCCCGGAGCTGCTGCGGTGATGTAGATTTTAGAATCGGCTTTGATGGCAGACACACGTCCGCTCAATGGATTGGTAAAGAAGTCGCCTGTCTGATAATAGCCGTCACGGATTGCCCATCGTTGCTCTATGAAGCGAGGTAAGGAGGTCAACCCCAGGCCGTGCAGTGCATAGAAATACGGCTGATTGGCTATCCCGGTATTATCTATGTACTTACGCTCCCCGTCATAGGAAGAGATGACTTTCGGCCAGAACATCAGTCGCTTCTCCACAAAGAAATATAACGCGCCGTCAGGCGAGAACGGAACGATTGTCTTGCCGTCAATCTGCGCAGTCTGATTTCGCATTCGGTTTACAACACTCTTCAGTGATATGGTGGTCGTGCCGAGGTCGTTGCTGTTCCAGCACTCCTGCTGACGGTCCATGTTGTTGAAGAGTACCGAGCCGTAACCCATGTAGGGATTGGTATAACCGGTAGCTTCATCAGTCATCTTGTTGGGGTCTACCTCCGCGTCTATGTCTCGGCCGCCGTCATTGTCTGCGCCGTTGCAGGTGTCACAGTCATATACCTTGTTAAGATACATTCGGGTTGGCTCCATATTTCGGTAGCCGGAGTAAACGCCGTTCTCTACCGAACAGCCGTCCTCCAAGAAGAACATAGGCTGCATATTCTTGGCTCGTTGGTCAACAGCCGCGAGATAGTCAGTAAAGGCGGTGTATGCCATTGCGCTCTCAAGCGACATATAGCGGTAGGCGTTCTCTCTCCATATCTTCTCCCACCCGTTGACTTTGGAGTAGTCGCAGGAGTTGAAGAAACGAAGCATATTGAAGAGGTCGTAGGGTACTTTCTTGCCGAGTGCCAAATCCTCTTGGAGTTGGTCATCGTCAATCATGCACTCAAAGTAGTACGTCCATGCAGGATATTCCGTAGCCGCAAGTCCGAGTTTGCGAACCCATGATGAAATCTGTGTTGACGGCTTCATCATGTCTTCAATAGTCGCTACACCCTGCCACCAGTCCATACCTGCATATTGCAGTAGTTCGTAACCACTCACCGGGTTAAGCACATCGCCGGTCACAACCCACATGCCGTCAACCTGCTTCATTGAGCCAGTCGAACGTGTCCATGCGCCGTTCTTGTAGCGGTAGATAGCATAGTCGCGTCCGCAATACTGTGATATGAGATACACATTCTTTTGGGCGGCCTCTGTATTTGTTTCGGGGTCTGCCTTGAAACGAGCCTCGGTTTGCGCGAGGGTTTCATCGGGTGTGCCGAAGTATTCCACAAAGTCTCCGTAGTTGAGACAGCCTTTGTTATAGCCGGGTGTATCCTTGAAGCCGAGGGCGGTCTGCTCTCCCTTGTCCTCTTTCCAGTTGCCCTTGGCATGAAACCATGCGTCCTGCAAGGTGTCGGTCGTGGCGCGGAAGCAGGCTATCGGGTGGTTCTTTGTGGAATGGTCCATCTGACGACCCGTGATAACGTCTCCGTTGGAAAGAATCTGACGCCCGTCAAAGGCTCTTTGCGCCGGGGTCATGTATGACGAGCCGAGAGAGCGGAATGTGGCGTTCATCATATCGCACACGCCGCAGTCGTTGGCATTGGAACTGTCGGAATAATCGACTTTGACAGTAACCACGTCAATAAAGTTACCAGTCTCAGCGCAAAACACCTTTCGGTCAGCAGCAGCCTTGATTGCGTTGCGTCCAAGTTCGGTGCTGTCATCGGGATTGAGCAGGGTGACGGTCGCTTTAAGTCCTGTGGTCTTGTTCTTCTTGTTGAAGTTGAAGCGGTCGTTCTTAATGGGTCGCTGTGCCGAAGTCGTTCCCTGCCTGCGCCAAAGCACATTCACAGCCTTGAAGTTTACTTCCGGATGCTGTGGGTTGAAGTAGTACAGCGTGCAGGCAAACTGGTCGCTTGTTGATGTACCGCCGTTCAGAGCATAGTCGAAATTATTGAATGTGGTCTGGTCGGCGACAATCACATAGTAAGGTATACCTTTGGCCGCCATAAGGCTCATGGACGGCTTGCCTGTCGTATCCAGTACATTCTCTTTGTCATACTCCGCAATCATGGCGCGGACATCGCTCAACTTGCAAAGGTAGTTGCGGAATGCCTGCAACCATTCCATATAGGAGTTGTAGGCCATGATGTAGTTGAGGTTGAAATCGCCGTTCTCGGAGTTGAACGTGATTGTCCTGTTCTGACGCAGTGCGCTCGTTCCCGGCTGATAGCCGATAGAAGCACACTCCTCGCCATTCACATAGAGTTTGACAAATGAGTAATTTGTTCCGCTCGATGCTTCTGAGGCTTTGTAGGTGACATACTTGCTGCCCGGCTCTACAACAATGGCAACTGTTACTTTCTCTCCGCACTTGAACCCTACGCGCTGACGCTTCGGAGTTCCGTTGAGGACCGTAAGCACTACCTCGTTGCCTCGGATATAGAAGCCGACACCTGCGGCTGGGTCGTAGCACTCGCAGAGCATGGCATCCTTGTCCTTGATGCTCTTGGTTGAGAAAGCCAACTGGATTGCGGCTCCGCTCGTTTCAAGGGCTGATGATGAGAACGGTGCATAAGGTATCTCCGCTTTTACATTCTCGGCGATACGCAGAACATTCTCTCCCAGTACCGACACAAAGCCGTTGGAGTTCCAGTTGCTGCCGCTTACGTTCATGGAGTAGCCGTTGTCCTCAATGGTGTGGTCGGTCTCGCTGTTGTTTCGGGTGGAGAAGTCAAAGGCGAACAATGCACCCTCTTTGACCTCAGCGTCTATTGCTGAACCCTCAACGGTCAGTGTGACGGTCAAGGACTTTGATGTTCCGCTCTGTGCGTACACGTCAAAACTCTTGCTTCCGTCCGAGGCATAACCTTGAATCTGCTTCGTTACATTGAGCGTCTGACTGGTTTCGCAGTTGGCGGTAGTGGCTATATGTCCGTCAATCATTACCTCAATGGCTGTGCGTGTTTTGCCCGGAGTGTAAGCTGCGACATCAAGCGCGATGGAATCATACAAGCGCACTTTACCCTCGTTGCGGTCATCGTATCGCATGACTACAATCGGCGTGCTGTTGTTTGCGTCAACGCACATCACGGCTGTGTAGATTGTATTGCCTGTCACACCCGAAGCAATGTCTTTGCCTTGAATGCGCAGGGGGTATGCGCCGTGCGTCAGTTGTTCGGAATTGCCGAACACGTTGTTGGGGTTGATGCTTATGTTGTGACTGTACTGGTCGGTAACGGTCGCTGTGCCGAGGGTACGCCATTCCCCATTGTAGAACATTTCAGTGGTTACGAGAATGCCCTGTTTGGTGCTGACGTTGTTTTCAAACTTATACATCGGCAGGCTCTTCTCGCGTCCTCCTGCTTCAAGAGCGGTGGCGGCTGAGTAGTTAAGTGCCTGCACACAGGTACACGTCACGTCAACGGCGGTAACGCTGATTACACGAGTGCGCTCGTTGCCGTCCGCGTCAGTGGCTTTGATTTTGTAGTCCTTGCTCGATGCCCCGGTTATGAACTCGGTAAAGTCAAATTCAAATTTGAGGTCATTGGCTGATGTTGAGGACGGCTGATTGACAACCTCACTCCACAACTCTATATTGGTGGTCGGGTCGATGATACTCAGTGAGCGGATTGTTCCCAGTACCTCATCTTCGCCGTCATAACTTACGCTCTTGATGGCGGCCGACAAAACGATTTTACCACCATACGCGCCCCATACGGCAGAGTCGCAGTAGATGGTGAGTGTGCTTCCGCTCTGACCGCCACCGCCGTTGCTCTTGGGTATCTTCACGGAATCGCCGAGAGGTTCGCCTGCTTTAGTTACGGCTTGTATGATATAATCCGATGGGGCGGGTTCTATCTGCAAGCCTCCGAATGAGCGTTGTTCCATATCGTACGCGCCGCCGGTTGACAATGCTTTAGTGCCGTTTACCTCTGGCTCGTTGCCGAGTTCAAAAGTAGAGCCACCGCCACCGCCGAAGTCTGGCCATAGGTCATCGCCGTTTGTCGCGGATATATCCTGCACCTGCCCACGGAACTGCTTTGTCTCCCATGCATGGGGCGTTTTGGAAGAATCCCTGCGGTAGGTTATGACAAGTCCGGATTTGAGATAGTTTACCCCGGTGGTGTCGCGCAGGTCAATGAGTGCCTGTATGGCAAGCGACATGGTGTAGTCTTTATCTTCGCACACCTCATTGACATTCACGATGGCTTCTGCGCCTGCGCTCATGCCTGCGAGATCGAGCCAGTTTTCACTGCTCAAAACATCTTCCTTTTCAAGTGTCGCGCCGACATACTGGTATATCTTCCACGCACCGTGAGCAACGGCAAAGGTAATCTGCAAGCCGAAACCTGCCTTTCCCTGCTCATAGACTATCGCTGGAGCATAATACTTGGTGTCGGTCGGGTCGTTCAATTGATAGAACAACTTGTCGGGGTCGCTTGTGGGTATTTCCGATGTGAGGTTGAACGTATTGCCGACTGAAGCCCCTCCGACCATTGTCAGTTTATCGTTGATAATGCGGTATAGTCCGTCTGCCATACGATATAGACAGCCGGAATTATACGTCATGTCAGAGTTATATTCTTCTTCAGGGAGGTCATAAAAATTGGTGTTGCCAAAACTGCGGAAATACCAACCGCCCTCTTCATTCGGACAAAGCCATACACCACTTTTAGGTGTAGTGCCGGTTCCATCCCATTGACCGTCACAAAGCAGAATCCCTAAGTTGCGCAATCGGTTGGCTGTGTCGTACAGTCGGTTATCGGTGTTTTTTAGATTTTCCTGCAACTGCGCTCCTTCATCGCCGGGGAACGCCGTGTTTGCTGTACGACCCAGTGCAAGGTCATTACCAATGATGACAAGTTGTGTGCCACTCCAACGATAGGTTTTATTATCTGAGGTAGAAATATACACCTTGCCACCTTCGGGGATTCTACCTTTTGCGTCAACTTCACCAAAGGAGCCACCGTCAAGCCAGTTGTTGTAGTAGGTGAATTTTGATGTGATGAGTGAGGCTGTTCCGTCCGTAAGTTCCCAGTAATCCACAACGTTCAATAGAGGCAACGCCTCAACGCTCTCTGCGGTGGCGGTGGCAGGAGTGTTGAGTGTCTTTATCGGGCGCAATATCTGCTCTCCCCATTGTGTACGCTGTTCATCGGGTATGGCCAAATGCGACACTGCAAGAATAAATCGGTTGCGGTCGCTGTCATAAACCACCATACAACCGGCATCAGTTGATTTTTTGTTCGCTGATTGTGCAAGCGGTGTTATGTCGGAGACTATGGCATTGAACTCTACGACATCATCAACGAAGCCGGGAAGCTGCGCTGACGGAACTTTGCCGTTTGCGTCAAGAGAGGCCAGGCCGTTAGCCTTGCCCTTGCTGTTGTTGATGCTCTGAATGCTTGTCTCAGCATTGGTCACGCGAGTTTTCAGGCCGGACACATCGGTCGTGAGCGTATTGACCGAACTGCCGATAGTGTCTATCTGAGTGCGGATTTGGTCAATGCTCTGCTTGTTGGCTGAAACATCGGTAGCCAGTGCTTTCAATTCAGCGTCAAGTGCCGCAACGGCTTCATTGTATTGTTGGCTGTCAATGGTCGGGTTGCCTGCGCTTTCCCCGGTTGCCACCCACGCACCGCCGTCAGCGATGTACAAGGGGGCCGGGAGAGTGTTGCCGATTAATGCCCACCAACCATCATGCGGTAGCGGATATGCCTCACGGAGTTTTGTCACGTCAAGGAAGATTCCCTTGTTGGGGCCTTTGATGTTTCGTGCATCAAGCCAACCCTCAATTTTGAGATTCTTCTTAACGGTCGCATTTCCCTGTATGGTCGCATTTCCGCCTGCGGTGACGTGTCTGCCAATCGCAACGTCACCCTCAATTTCGGTTGTCTTTATCTGACTCATACTAAAAGTTGTTTGCTAAGGTCTGACATCATTGAGGATAGGTCGCCTTGACCGATAGTGGCAAGCACAAGCGAGGCGGCTTGATAGACCACGGACATATAGCAACGCTCCGGGATTTCAATACCGCCATCACAATCTACCCTCGGCAGGGGGATATAGACGGCTTGCTCTACTGTTGCGGTCGCGTCCTTGCAGGAGAATAGCTCCAGCGCACGACCCTCGGCACGGCTGACAATTGCCACTACTGGTTTCTGCGGATTGCCTCGCAGTCCTTTGTAGCGTGAGAATTGCAGTTGATACTGAGGGTCGGCGGCTGTGATTGGCTCATACACAGGTCGCTCCCAATCGCTCATTTTGAAGATTAAGAGGCGCATGAAATCTTCGGGCAGGAGTGTCCAACCCGAACCTTTGCTACGCCAAAAGATTGCATCGCCGAATGGCTGACCGCCGTCAAGCAGGTGCGTGGGTGCTTCGGTCACCACACGGCGCACTGCTTCGACAATCTTGGAGCGGGCAATGTCGTTCAATGATAGGGTGTCAATGTCCTCATCGGCTATCAGTTGTTCGCTCGTTTTGTTCTCATCTATGGCGATACGCACGTCACTCGCTATATGCAGGATTTTGTACACCATATCGCCGGACGATTACACGAAGATGATGTCAACGCCGCGTGCCTTGCCTGCGGCTACTATATCCTCGCGGTTGCGGAGTTTGGAACGTACAAATCCGAAAGTCTGCTCAAGGTAGTCCTTTGCGTCATCGTTGCAGGAGAACTCTACCTGCGTTGTCACAGGAACAGCCTCAGCGTTGTCCTCAGTCTCGGCTTCATTGTCGGCCTGCGCCTCGGCGTTGTCCTCAGTCTCGGCTTCATTGTCGGCCTGCGCCTCGGTGGCGTTCTCGTCCTCTTTAACTGGAGCGTCCACGCTCTCGGTAGAGATTGGAGCAGGGGCCGGAATGGGAAGCGCAACTTTTGGAACGTTGCACTCGATTTCTACAACACCATTAAGTTTTACACGTCTAACGACTTTTATTTTGCCGTTATGAAATTCAGGACTATTCTCAATAGCAAACTGAATAACGGGGTTCTCAGTAGTGAATGTGGCAGGTGTTACACCTTGTGTTGTTATGCTGCCTCCTGTGAATGCAACTTTAACAGTGGCTTTACCCATACGCAGACGTGCGTGCCACTCTATGAGATTGTAAACGCCGTAGGTTGTTTTAGTCTTTTTCGTATTCATAATTGAGAGTTATTAGAAAGAGGGAAGTGGATGTGCGGGCTGCACTCCGCTTCCCTCCGTTTTAGGGATTTCGGTTGTGTAGTATTTTAGTTAGCTAAAATTTCACCCGTGTACTCTTTCCACGACTTTGAAGTGCTGTCATATTGCCACATTGTGCCACTGACAGCCTTGGCATTAATTCTGGGACAATCGCTGACGAGTACATAGACCTTACCCTCAATCGGGCTTTCAGGAGCCTCCTCACTGCCCCAAAGGGCGTAAGTCGTTGCGCCTTCTGCCGAGCACTCGCCCTCGCCGTCAATCCAGATATGGCAAGAGCCTTTGAGAGCAAGAGCATCCCATACGATTGTATGCTCACGGCTTGCCTCATGTCCGTCCACTCGTTCACTGTCTTTGTGCTCAGAAGAGTAAACGTAATGAACAAGGCGATCATAAGCGATGACAGCTGCGCTATTACTCCAGCCGAGGTAGTCAAGAGTCGGCTCGCGTTTGAACTCGAACTCGCCGAATACGGTATGAATGGCTGTTACCTGCCAACCGAGTTTGTTAGTCTTTACCGAAATCTGTACTTCGGGGTGTTTTGAAAAGTCGATGCACTGAACGCTCTCAAGGAAGTTTTTACCACAGAGCATCACCACAGACTTTGGCACATCTTCTCCGGTAAAAATCATCTTGGCAACGCTGATGAACTCCTCAAACGTCCACTTGCCTTTGTGGTCAAGGTGACGTTTAATCTGCCAGCGGACCCCCTCGGTTGTATAGACTGTCTGCTGGCCAAGCTCGGTATCAACCGTGAACTTGCTTGCGCGACTGGCCCATAGGGTGCGGTTACCCTTTGTTTTGAAGTTGCGAATCTGAGCCTCTGCGATGAGAGCCTTACTGAACGGAATACGTTTGGCAACACTCTCAAAGTAGTCCGATGTGATGCTGTTCATTCCACGCTTCTGAGCATAAATAAGCGATGGAGAAGGCACAACGAAATCGGGAAGAACTTCTTTCTGAGTCTCGAACATAGCATTAGCGAGAATAACAAGCGTTGTACCTGCCGGAATTTCGGGAACAAGACAAGAATCATCGGTTGCTTCGTTCTTGGGACCGTTGACGGCGATAGCGATAGGATTACCTGAAACCTTGTCGCGGTCGGTTATGAAAAGCATGAGGTCTTTGCCCGGAGTCTTGGTTTTGCCGTCCGAAGCATAACCGTCAACTCCTTTGACGAGAATTGTGCCATAAGGCTGAAGTAACTTCTTGTCTGCATTGTCAAGAGGGAGAACAGCAACATTTCCTGTTCCATCACCAACGGTTGCGTTGGTAACTACGTTCGGACGCGCTTGGTCAATTGCGAAATGTTGAATTTCGGGTGAATTGACCGGAACTTTCTTAGCTTTGAGCATAAGCTGCATGAGAGGCGTATCATCGCTTTCAAACTTGAAAAGTTCTTTGTCAATGTCAACTTCTATAAAATTGCCTGCTCCGACACCGCCAGTAGCGGTCGCGGCCGCGCTGACGGTCGTTGCCTCGCCTGCAACCTGCGTAGGTAAGCCGGCGTGACCGGGGGAAGTGGTGGCAGGCGTTCCGCCTGTTACCACAGCATTCTGAGTGCTGATTTCTTCTGCCATGTCTTTTGAAATTAAATGATTATTTATTTGATGTGGATATTATGTTACCTGCTTTTAGCCCGCCAGTAGCATTGGATACTGCACTGACAGTTGTCACCATACCCATGCACTGGCTTTCAAGTCCGACACTACCTTTTGATGGTTTTTCGGGCTTAGTTTTCACTACTCGTACTCGTTGATGCATTTTACTGAGCCTCTGCTGCGAGGTCGAATATTGATTGATTCTTTTGAGGTGAACTTGAATGCCCTTGTCCGTTCTTGCCTCCGAGGGGTGCTGTGCCATCGCCTTTATTGCTCTTTCGCAGTTTCTCGGTTATCTTGGCGTTGCGTCCTGCCACTTCGCCCTCTTCCCCGGCGGCCGCCACATCTGCGTCATAGTTGAGTGCCTTGCAGGCCATGTTGAGAGTTTCGGTACTGAATTTGCCCATAACACCGTCACGGACTACGCCGAGCAGAAAATCTACAACTTGGTCAATCTGCTCATCGCTCATGCCTCGCTCGGCCTGGAACTGACGGAGAGTATCAAGCGTATTGTCCATGTTCTTCTCATACTCTTCATCAAGTTTCTTAGAGTTGGCTATGCGCTCAACATACTCCTTGTTTGCTTCGGCTATCCTATCCTGCATTTCGGGGTCGTCAAGAACGTCCTTGATTTCTACGCCGAAGTTGCGGACAAGACCGAGGACGGGGTCGTTGCCGTTGTGCATATCGGTTAGGAACTGCGCACTGCGAGGGTCGGCCGCAAACATATCTGACAGCGATTTCTCCCTGCCTCTTAATCCCTCCAGTTCTGCCTCGTAAGTATCGTAATCATCGGAAATCTGTCCATAGATTTCCTCATCGTCCTCGAATTTCTTGTCGGGGTATTTACTACGCAGGCGGTCAAGATGTTGGTCGCGTCTGCTCTTAACTTCGTTGTTATCAGCCATTACTTTGAAAATCTTATGGTTGTGTCAATCTTATGCGCAAAAGTAAGGTTATAAATTCGTGGGCGACTTTTAAGTTTTGTGACGTGAATTGGGTAACTTTGCAAGTACCTTTCAATCAATATCGCAATGGAATAGATGGCAAAACATTTCGGCTCAATAGTGGATTTTACACGAGAGCGCAACGATGACCTTATGCGTGCGTATCGTGAGCAGCTTGCATTGGCTAACTACATTATCATGCCCGAAATTTTTGAAAAAGTGGCTGAATCTCCGGCCAAACGCTTTTGGGTTTCCGAAGAACGTGCCGCCGTTGAGGTATCGCGTATGTTGGTTGGAAAGCCATTCTCACGTATGCGCCCGAATAAACGTGAGATGTTTGAAGAGATATTTCGCAGATATATTGCTCTACGCGACTTACACCCGGATAAATCACTTTTTGTTTTGGTGTCTGATATTGTTCGTCAGCCTGCACCGAAATTTTATCTCACACCTCGTACTGTTGGAGAATTTATATATCGTATTAAGAATGGTTGGTATGACAAGCAGTTTGACCGATATAGAAAAGATATTGACGGAGAACGACCGCAGGAATGAGGTGATGTATGCGCCGTTCAACCCGATAACTGGGGAAGGGTCTATTGGAGAGAGGGTGCAGGTATATATCTCCGATTTCGCTATACCTGTTCAGTGGTTGCCTGCCGAGATGATGGCAATCCCTTTTGTCGGCAAACTTATCAAGGCCGGATCTATTGATAAATTCCTTTCCGATGTCATGCACGTTGAGCCTAACGACATCGACCATGACAAGGTTGCAGAAAAATTTATCCGCTTACGCTATCGTCATGACTTTCCGTTTTGGGCAGCTACACTTGTGTGGATACACAACAAGGACGCAGGCGCGGACGTGCTTTTTCGCCTGCGCTATCCTCAACGCATACTGGTATCACGCTTTGAAGAGAAGCGAAAGGCGGGTCTGCCGATACGTCTTATCCTGCTGAAAGCACGTCAGTGGGGCGGCTCCACTACGACCCAGTTGTATATGGCATGGTTGCAGTTCTTTCACAAACGTGGTCTCAATTCACTTATCATCGCCCATCAAGGCACTGCTTCCGATGAAATCAAGGATATGTTCGACACGATGATTAAGGAATATCCTATTGAATTGCTCTATGACATGGGAGAAACCTACAATGAGAATGAGCCTAAAATGGTCGGGGTCGGTAAATCCGGCTCCACATCGCGCGTGCCTCAGCGCAACTGCAAGATTAAAATTGGTACAGCAGAGCGTCCTGATGGTTGTCGTGGCGGTGCGTACTCTCTTGTACACCTCTCCGAAGTCGGTATATGGAAAAAGACTGACGGCAAGTCGCCCGAAGATATTGTGCGTTCTGCATGTTCGGGTATTCTCCTGCGTCCGCTTACCATGATTGTAATGGAATCAACGGCAAACGGAACCGGTAATTTCTTCCACACTGAATATTCTGCGGCCGCTGACCCCGATATACCCTCGCAGTTTGAAGCGTTGTTTATTTCATGGTTTCAGATTGAGCAGTATTCTCTGCCTTTTGACAGCGGCGAGGCTCTGCGTGACTTTGCCCGGTGGCTCTACGAAAATCGGGAGAACGACAATGTACTATCCACACGCGAGGAATGCGGTAAGTATCTTTGGTGGCTGTGGGAGAAAGGTGCATCACTGGAAGCAATCAACTGGTACATCAAGGAGCGTAGCGGTAAGAACGACCACGGCGTTATGGCTTCCGAGTTTCCCTCTGATGATGTTGAGGCGTTTGTTCATTCCGGCACAATGGTGTTTGACAAATACCACGTTGAAGAATTTGACAAGGCGTGCCGTCCGCCTCGTTTTATCGGTGATGTGTATGCCGATGGAGACGAGGGAGAATCGGCTCTTGAAAATCTGCGTTTCCATGAGGACAGGCAAGGGCAGTTGTGGATATGGGCGAAACCCGAAGAAGATGATGATGTTGAGATTACTGACCGCTATCTGACTGTCGTTGACGTGGGCGGTCGCTCGTCTAAAGCCGACTGGTCGGTTATCCTTGTTATTGACCGCTTGAATATGATTGAGGGTGGTCGCCCGGCTGTGGTCGCTCAATGGTATGGGCATTGCGATATTGACCGCCTCGCGTGGAAAGCTGCACAGGTGGCGGCTTATTATAACAACTCCTTGCTGGTTATAGAGAGCAACACTCTTGAGACACATGACCGCGAAAGGCAAGTAGAGGGTGGCGACCAGTCGCAATATATCCTCAATCAGATTTCAACCATATATCCAAACCTCTACGCACGCCGTCAGTCTGAGGACGAGATAAGGCAGGGAATTCCGCGTAAATACGGCTTCCACACCAACATCGCCACAAAGCCGATGATTATATCAACGCTTGTCAAGGTCATACGAGAACATCTGTACACAGAGCGCGATAAGCGTTGTCTCGCTGAGTATCTTACATATGAACGCAAGCCCAATGGGGCGTATGGTGCGATTGTTGGCAAGCACGATGACTTGCTGATGACACGCGCTATCGGTATGCACATCTGCTTCTATGAGATGGAGATTCCACGGATTATCCCCAAAAAGCTGGAACAGGCGAGAAAAAGAAAAGGCCCCGTTTCCGAGGCCGTTTTCTGATTGTATAGTTATGCTGCCATCAACATCTGATGTGCCTTTTGGGCTGCCTGCATATTTGCTCCCTGCTGGACCTGTTGTGCAAGTTCGGGCGATAGACCGTCCGGCATCTGGCCTTTCTCCAGTTGTTCACGCTGGCTCTTGATACTTTGCAGGAGTTTATCGGCAAATGGGAAGTCGCCGTGTTCAAGCAATTGCTCCACTGAGATTGCCTGCACCTCAAACAGTTTCATCAGAATATCGTTCGCAATCGCGCGATACGCCGGGGTTGACGTGCTTTCAACGATTGACAGGTCAAACTCAACGTCACGGATTTTGCGTGGGTCGTACTCAACGATTGCCGAGTTCTTGCCTGCGATGTTAAATACTCGCGGTGTATCATAAAACTGCTGTATGTTTTTGACATCCTTTGTCGCACCGTCTTTGATAAAAGAAGAGAATGTATCAAGCAGGTCAAGCAACGAGGTCGTTGCGTTCTGCGCCTGCTGATTGTAGAGACTGGCCGACATACCCGAATAGCCGGGTTTGCCCTGCAATGCGCCGTTCACGCCCGATATGTCCTCAAAGAACTTAAGCTGCATATTCAGCAACTCGGTAATGCCTATCTGCGTGCAGTTGTTGGCAACCTGCTGCGGTAATGCCGTGCCTGTCTTTGGTTGCTTTATCATTATCACGCCGTTGAAGCGCGCCCACTCGTCTGCTATATCTTCAATTGACATTCCTTTTGGCAGACATTCTTCCGGGAAGAGAAGCACACCCTTTGCACTTGCACGCATAATCCAGTCGTACATCGTTATGAGGCGGTTGGTGTATCGCTGTTGGTCGATCACATTGCTTACAAATGAATGTATCTCGCCGTCAATAAATGGATATGCCTTGAACACATAAGGATGGCTCTTGTGTTCGTAAGGTGTTTCTCCCTCGTCAAGTATGTCGCCAAAAGGTGTCAGATAGTAATAATACCAGTATGAATCAATAAACCACTCACATTGAATTAACGGAATTTCGCCCGGCTCCATGCCCAGTTCCGCACCTTCTCGCAGGCGTTCCCTGTTGACACTGCCGACAAATTCCTCATAATCCGCGATGTCAATCTTAAACACATCGCCATTGTTGACATCGTGGCAACGGTAACGTGGCTTGCTCTCTTTGCGCCATACCTCTATCACGCGACAGCGTGTGAGGTCACGAGGTACAAGGAAGTCGAAATATCCCTGCAACGGATAACCGAAATAGTCATAGGTAGCACCTACCACAGCCTTATCTCGTGCATGGGCGTATATCTCGGAAAGTCTTGAATAGTCGGCCTCGTTATGGGCGAAGCGTCCGCACAACTCCTCAAACGATATATCGTGAACTTCACCGAGACAGGACACATCCCACCCTCGGAAGTCTCGCATATTATTATCAATAAAGAAATTGTTTGGCTGAACATAGTCCGTCCAACAATCCAGTTTATCATTGCGCCAGCCATACCACTTGCGCTGTACGACAAAGCCGGAGATTAAGAACTCTTCCATGCATCGGGCGTTAATCTCGGTCATGCGGTTGAGCTGCATATTGCATTGCAGGACGGTTGACATGGTTTCGCCGTATTTCTGCTCGTTGCGGTCACGCGCCGTGCAGGTCGGCTCTTTGGCCTGACTGCGGTACACGCCCAGTACAGCCTGCACCATTCGGCGGATAAGGTTGTTTTTTAACGCGACATTACCCTGCGACTTGATGTAGTCCTCTTCCTTGACCATCTTACCGTCAACGCAGATATAGTCATCCCACTGTCTGCCGTATGTATAGTTCTTGTTGCGCTCTCGGTCTTGACGGAATGTCTCCATTGCCTGCCAATATTGTTGCGCTTCCCATAGAACATCAAAGGCTCGGTTGCGCCCCGTACTCTTGGCGCGTGCCACGCTGTCCAGTTCACTCTTGGGCATTACGCGGCCTGCTTTATGTAATTTCTTCTTTGCCATTGTCGGTTGATATGTTGTGGACGGTGCAAAGATAACACTCTGCATCGTCCACAATCATTTAACTATTGCTGTATGTATTCCTCTGCGAATCGTTCCTTCATTTTGTTGACCTGCACAGAATCATGAGCGACTTTCATAAGTGATACAACCTCCCGTTTGAGCCTGCGCATTTCTTCCTCGTATGTCGCCCGTTCTTCATCGGCGATTTCAGAGTCTTTTGTCGCTCTGTTCAACCAGTTGTAATCGGTTATATACTCATCCATCACATCATGCCTTGCTCCGTCTCTCGAATGTTTCAGAGCATCAAGAAAAATACTGTACCTGTCTGAGCCTCGCTCTGCCTCGTCCTCGTATTTACGCAAAAGGGTGTGAGTGCGTCTGTATTCCTCAAGATATTTGAAGAAGTCCGAGTTTATTTTTTTCTCGGCGGTTCGTTCGTCTCCCATCTTGACAAGCCTGTTCACCAGAAGGATGCTGCTCGGGTCATACTCCCGCTCTCCGAGCATCGTCTCGCCGGTCTTGACCATCTTGTTGATTACATTTGAGTAGCCGCCGAAGTAACCGTTAAGAAGGTACTCCAGCTGCGCGGGGTTGAAATTCGCCCATCCTGCGGCATAGTTGTTCCCTCCGCTTGCCTCGTTAGCCCATCGGGATAGTTCAACGAGCTGAGTGTTGGTGCGTGGATATGCTTTTGTCCATTCGGGCATATTCTTGTTGAACGGAGTGTTTTTGTAGATGGGCAATCCTGTCCATGATGTATTTGTAGCTGTTTCCACCATGGGTTTAAACGCACTCGGAACGAATGCATGCAGTCCGCCTCCTCCCTCCATGAAGTCAAGAGGAAGCAGTTGCGAGAGTTGGGATGCTGTCTCTTTCGCCAGTTCTGCGTCTGAATACTCTTCCCTTCCTGATGTCACACTGTAAGCGAGTTCTCCAAGACCATAAATTGCCCGGTATTCAACCGGTAGTGGAATTGTTAGCCATTGTTCGCCGAAGCGGAACATCAGATTCGAACGGCGCGTGTACTTCGGTACGTTATAATATCCATTCTTATCCTCATCATCTCCGTCATCCGCCAGTAACGCCATTATATAACCCAACAGCAAAAGTGAGGTTGCGGCTGTGATAGACTTGACAGGGTGCTTGCGGAATGCCTTGCCGAAGTTCGCCGTGCCTTGTATGGCAGCATTCCAGAACACATAGAAACTCCTGCCGAGACCGGAAGTGAATCCGGCAGCTTTGCCTGCAAAAGTCTGTCCCGTTGCATCCATGAATTTGCTGCCAGCTCCCTTCTTGTTGAAATTGACGGATATTTCCTTTGCATCATACGCAGACCTCTGTACGTCTCTTCCGACCTCTCGCGATGTTATGAAGGCCGCGAATCGCGCACTGTTCTCCACTGCCCGGTTTATCTGGTCGAGGTTGTTGCCGATAAGACCAAGAATACTCATCGGATTCAGCTGCCCCCTGCGGGCCTCTTTCATTATTTTTGATACAAGCTTCTTCTCCTGTTCAAGATTCCGCTGCAAGGTATAGCCGGTCTCACCACCCCAATGCATGAACTCATAGAACATTCTGTGCATTGGATTGCGCATATCAAGTTTATTCGCCTCATATAGGTGCAGAAGCTCGACCATGCGTATGGGATTGACCTTGGCGTGGTTCTTGTGGAATCTCATCGCATAACCTTGATTCTCCTTCACATGTACCATCGTGTTGGAATATATCAGGTCTCGGATAAAGTTCGACACAACAAAGTCGGGGTTTCGTGTGGTGTAGAGCTGGCTTAACTCCCGGTTGACGGTTGAGGCTATATTGAACACTTTGCCGATAGCACCGTTGAGGTCATTGTCGGGATTGGTAAGCCCGTTGACTGCCTGAGCAGCCCTCGGATTGCCGTTGATGGTGATGACATAACTCTCGCCGTTGCGTTTCACTACCACTTGATGTTCTTTGATATTGCCGTCAACAATACGATACGGTATGCCGATAGCGTCTCGTCCTCGCTTATACTTGTCCGGTTCCGATTGCGACAACGACTCCATGCGCTCCTCGAAATCCATCACAACTTTGTCTATCTCATCCGGTGTCATGTTTTCGTCCACATCGGCAAAGACAGGCTTCCATGTATCCGTAATTTCGTCATGGACCAGCCATAGTTTATTCACGCTTGCAAGGTCGCTCGGATGATTCTGAACATATGTGAGGAATTTCTGCTTCATGACGTTGCGGTTACCTTGTATGATACTGTTCTGCGCCATATAGGCAATCGTGGCCAGTGGGTCATCCGCCTTAGATTTTCGCCCTTCCGCTTTCTTTATTGGACTGCTGAACGCACCCTTTTTGCTTGTCAGATAGCCATACACATCATCGCTCGTCTTCTCGTCAAAGCCTTGCAGTGGAATGTAGAAGTTATACATATCTCGAATCTTCTCATACTGCGCCTTGCTTATCAAACCGCAATTATAGATTTTCTGCAAAGATGTTTTGGTAGCTTTGTTTACTGCACTCCACAATGCAGGGATATCTGTTGAATGCGCCGCCTCGTAATCGTCAACCATTTGCTGCGCCACGATTTCAGCGTTCTGCCAGTCCGTCTCTCCGGTCAGACCGCATAACCCGGCAAAGTCTCGCTCTGATTCTTCTCCATTGGCAATAGCTTCATTACGCATATAGGCATTACGCTCCAGTCCATGCTTGGCCATCATATAGTCCAACAGCTCTTCACGTCCTCTTTTATCACCGGACATGCGAGCGGCTATATCAAGGAGAGGGCGCAGGATGCGATGTTCATACTCGTCCATTTCAGCATGGCTCTTACTGCTCATAAGGTTTTCTGCTATGTATGCGTTCTCAAAACTTGACACATCCTCTATGTCGCGTTTTGCACCTTGACTTTCCACGGCTTTGTAGAATTCCATAAGTCCTCGCATGGAATCCTGCATAGCCTCGGTAAACTGGTACATACTTGACTGTATCTGCTTCTCATACATGGCACGAGCCATCACCGGGACGCGCTCCACATAGTCAGCCCCGTCTCTGAATCTCACATCTTCGTCTCCGTCAAATGTCGGATTCTCAAAAGTTTTTATTACCTTTGCAACATCTTCCAAGTCAAGATAGTCAACGTCAGCGAGAATCGTTCGCTGTTTGTCTATTAAGGCTTGGATTTTTTGTTTGTCTGCATAAAGCAGCTTCCCTTGCGAAATCCAGTTCAGCCATTCGGCGTTGTGCTTGGGGAATACATTTCTTACGCTGTTTATCTCCAGCGCTTTGCCATTGACAATCGGATTTAGGGAAAGTCCTACGATAAATTGCTTGCCATTGCTTTCAATTCCCACAATAATATTCTGCATCTTCCCCTTGTTGCCGTAGGCGAATACTGCCATAGGGGTCTGCAGTTCCTTCACAAGATTCCGTATCTCCGCCAAATCAAAATCATGCCCATATTCGGTTGCTTTGGCACGTAGTCTTGTGGCAGACATCTGAATAGGCAGATTGGGAACACCGGTGGAGCGTAAAATGTTACTTGGCATTCCTAACTGATAAATATGGCCGTCAGGAAGATTCCCATCAACCTGCCGCTGTAATTCTTTATTGAAACGATTGTTGGCGTCCTCAATTTTGGCAGATTCGCTCAACATAGCCTCGCCCCATCCCGTACGGTGACGCATAACGGCATCCTCGGCATCGGCGAACACGCCGCCTTTGCCCTGTTTATCGCGCATATTCTTCCATGACTTGAAGAGGATATATGAAAGGTCTTTATCGTTGAGGCGTATGCTCTTGGCAATTTTTAAACCGCTCAGGAATTTGTCCAGGAACGATTGAACCTTTGCCTTGATTTTACCCCAGAGCGTCAGTTCGTCACGGCTCATCTTCTCAAAACCCTCGCTGCCGATACGACCGGCGAGATCTGCCATATATTCCTCAGTGGCTTCCTTGCGGAAATCCTTGCGCTTTGCTTCGGCCTCAACTCGCGCCTCTGCCATGTCGGTGTAGTAATTGGCGTTCACATCTTTCCCGGCTCGCTCGTGTGCCTGTGCCTTGCGAGTGCGCAGGCGGTCGGCTTCCTCGCTCACCATTCTGTCGGTCATCTTGTCAATGACTTTGCGGATGGGATTTGAGGCATGGTCGTAAATCTCGCCGAGGAATTCATCGAAGCGTTCCTCTCCTACGAGCGCACGCAGGCCCTTGTGTCCTGCAACTTCATGGACAAACGTATTGTCCACATCGGCTACATTGACGTTGTTAGGCAGGACGATGACAACCTCATCATCCTTTGCGCTCCACCAGCCTTTGGCACGCCTCTCTCTGCGAGTGGGGAGTGCATCGGCCTCTTCCTGCGTCCTTACAATACGGACTGGGGTGTTGGCTCTTGCCGACAGGTCGGCGACACGCGCTTCTTTGGCTTCGGTCGATGATTCGTAAGCGTCAAGGTAGGCGCGTGCCTTTTCAAGACCTGCGTCCCATTCGCCTGCGTTCACTCGATCGCGCAGCTCATTGAGCATGGGTATGTCGGCTTCTGCCACGCTTCCGCTGATGTCACCGAACTTTGCGCCACGTTTGGCGAGTTCGGCACGGAGCATCGGGGGAACGGCATTTATGGGGAACGTAATCTTTTGGTTGCCCACGCGCTCCATGATGAGGTCTGCAACCTCGCTCCACGGAACAATGCGCCCCGGCTTGAAATAGCGCGACAGCATGGTCTGAACCTTGGTGTCATCGCTCAACTGACCGTTGACGCTTCCGCTGTGCCAGTCCATAAGACCTACGGAATCCTTTGCGCCCTCGGCCTGATAGCCGCTCGTTTCCTCGCTTTCGGGATAGTAACCCTCGACAACAAGAAGTTCGGGTCGGTCGTAGGCGGCTGTGAACTGGTCGTTGAGCGGAGAGGTACGGATATGGAAATATGGATTGTAGGCCACATCCCCGGTGGTGCGTCCGTTACCCTGCACAAGGTCGGCTTTGCCGTTCTCCTTGCGCATACCCTCTTCGCTCTGCTCCCAACGGCTGAATATCATCGGCGCACGCCATTCTCCGTTCTGCTTGGCGGTCATGGGTGGCAATACGCCCATGTTCGCCCACTGCGAGTAGCGGTAGCCTTTCTTCAGCGGCTGTGCGTCAAGGAAGTCAAGCAGTTCACGCTCGGCGACAAGGCGATACTTATTGCCGTCCCCTGTGGTCGGGGTGTCAGTGCTGTCCTCATCGGTCAGAGTGATGTCCGAAGCGGTTTCTACCGATTTGTCAAGTTCGGCATACTTGGCTTCTTTCTCTGCCAATTCTTTCTTCATGGCTTCCTCATACTTGGCAAGACGCTCTTTGGCTTCTGCCAGTTCCTGCTTGTGTGGGAACTCACGGCCGTTGCGCTGTTCAAGTTGGGTTCGTTCCTCGGTGTAATGAGCGAGTTGCTGTTGACCCCTGCTAAGGAGTTCACGGCTCTCTCTGCCAGTCACAATGTCCTCGGCGATTTTCTGCATTATGTTCTTTAGACGGTTGCCCTTGATGGCTTGGTCTTTAATGCCGAGTTCCTCGCAGGAATATGTGACATTGCGCTCCGGCTCAAACGTCAGAGTACCCTGACCCTTGCTGTCAACGGTTCGGCTGACGGTCGTTGTGACCTCAAATTTCAAGCCGTCAACATCGACCACAAGTTTACTGGTGTAGTTGTCAGCACCCTCACGGACATTCTCGGCCGCCTCGTTCATCTTGGCATTCTGCTCTTTGAAGAAATCATCCATAGCAGCCACGCTGTCGAATGTGAGTTTGCCGATGGTTATCTTCTTGATAGTGCCGTCGGGGAAGTGTGAACCGATTATTTCAAGGTTCTTGGTTTCAATCTCGATGCGGCGTTCAGCACCTTTGATGAAGCCCTCAACCTTTGGCAACTGGTTGTGAACATAAATCTGATCGAGGTCGTGACCTTTCTGCTTGGCGGTAAGATTACGAACCTCGCGCTCGGCTTGATTCTTCAGTATGGCATACTCACTGCCCGAAAGTTGCGCGGTCATGTCGCCGAAAGAATCTTCTTCCTCTTCCAGTACGCGGTTTTCCATTGAGTTCTGCATCATCTTTGAGCCGTTCATGATTGAATCGGCTATCGCGCCTTTGGTTTTAAGACGCTGATATGCGGTTACGTCAAGGCTGTCCTCAACACCGAAACGGATAATGCGGACCGGTATGTCCATATCCTTGTGCAGGTTGCCCTGTCGCAGGGCGCGTCCGTTGCGCTGTGTGTAGTCCATCGGGCGGTTGGGCGCGTCCACATGGATGAGGGTGTGCAGGCGTTCCTGTATGTTCACGCCAGTACCGAGAGTAAAGGTTGAACCCATGATGACACGGATTTCACCTGCGTTGACTTTCTCGAAGATGTCCAGTTTCCTCTTGACAGTCATACCCGGCTTGATGACAACTATCTGCTCGGCAGGAACGCCCTCGGCTATGAGTTTCTTGCGAATGTCCTCATAGAGGTTGAATCCGCTCTGCTTATTCTGATAGTTGTCGGAGAAGATTGCGACTGTGCCTTTGTATTTCTCGCTGTCGCGGAGTGAGCGCAAGGTTTCGCGCACGGTCGCATTGGTCTTGCTGTTGGGGTCATCTTCGGCGTTGGGAACGACAAGGCGCACGTCAACGGCGGCTGCCTTTGCAATGCCGTACATCGTGAGCGGAATATGGCTGTTCTCTTTCTTCTCCTTGCCAGTCATCTTGTCGTAGCGGTCAAGTTCTGCCTTGACGTACTTCATGACACTGCGCAGGGCGCGGGTTTGCGGCAGGTAGATGTCCTGTGGCTTACCGCCTTCCATATCGGGAATCTTGTCGCTTACACCGCCTGCCTCGCGTGTGAGGACAGTATCGGCGACACTGCTCCATATACGCACGAGTTCGGGCAGGTTCACATATCCGGCGAAGCGGTTGTTCTCTTTGAACTTGCCGTTGGTCGAGAACTCTACCATCTGCGCGATGTTGCCGAAGTTGCGGACAAAATCGTCAAAGTAGTAGATGCCGTAGGATTTCATCGTGTCAACTGGCATGAGATAACGCATGAACGTCCATATCTCGGCGGCTGTGTTGGAGATAGGCGTACCAGTCGCAAACACTACGTTGCGTCCGTTATTGCGCTCCATGACAGCCTGCGCCTTTAGGAACACACCCTGCGACTTCTTGCTGTATGAGGGGTCAACGCCTTTCACACCGCGTTGCATGGCGGTGGCGAAGCCGAGGTGCTTGTATTCGTGGGCCTCGTCCACAAGTATGGCGTCAATGCCCATATCGTCAAAGTTCTCCACATCGTCAACCTCGCGGTCGAGCATTTCCAGTGCGCGAACCTCGGCGTTCTGACGAGTGGTGGCCTCGCGCTTCTCATCGCGTTTCTTCTTCTTGCCCTGCATGGTTTCGGTCAGTTCGGCAAGTCGCGCTTCCTGCTCGGCAAGTTCCCTTTCGGCTTGGCGAACAATCAAACTGCGACCGTCTGAATCAGCCTCGCGCATGGCTTCAAGAACTTTCATCTTCTCTTCGATGATGTCCTTGACGTATGCCATTTCGCGCTCCTCGCTGTCGGGGATGCGCTCAAATACGGACTGGGGAACGACAATCATGTCCCAGTCGTTGTACTTGATTTTAGCATAGAAGTTCTTGCGGCCCTCGGCTGTGCGGTCGGCTTCCTCAATCGTCAGCACCTTTGCATTTGGATAGATTTCCTTTGCGCTCTCCACAAACTGACCGACTGTCGCGTTCTGAACGACAATCATAGGCTTGCGTGCTGTGCCGAGTCTGCGCATTTCCATAGCCGTGGTGATGAGTGTATAGGTCTTGCCAGTACCTACCTCATGTGCAAGCAGGATAGGTTCGGTAGTTCCTCTTACCACGGCTCTGCCTTGATGAGGACGCAGGGCAAAGGGATCGCCCTGCAGCTCGCTTACTTGACCGCCGAAGTGCTGGGGAACGAACTCGTCCGGGATAGACATAGGCACATAGTTGTTGAACTGGTCGTTGTAGGTTTGCTCGATGCGTGCCGACATTGCAGGGTCAGCCTGCATATGCTCACGCGCCCAGTCCTTGAACTCTGCGCGTATCTCGTCAACTTTGGTGCCGCACTCGGCGGTGGCCGCCTTGTCGGTTATCGTTTCGGTTGAGCCGTCATAGTGCTTCTCGGTCTTGCTGACGGTTATCTGCCTGTTGGTGATGGCGGCTTCAATGAGTTCGTGACCCATGATTGTCTTGTCACACATCTTGCTGACAACAGCCATAGCGCGGTTCTTCTCGTTGAATGTACTCCACGGAGTTTTCATGAACCATGTACCGCCTGCGTTGGTGAGAGTGACGCGCAGACCAGTCTTTTCAAACACGAAGTCCTCATATAGTTTCGGCTCGATCCACGATGAACCCAACGAGAACTCAATGAGGTGCGCAGGTATGGTCATCGGCATAACTCCCTCAAGAGCCTTGATATTCGCGTCATACCTGCCGTCAGCATTATTCTCCTGCGCAATATGCAATTTCTCGCGCACATTTCCCGAAAGGTATTTGTACGATACCTCCATTGTGCCGGTCGACGGATTTTCAAAGCCGAGTCCGCTTGACACGATTTCGCGCTTCACCTCCTCGGTCGGTTTGCCGAGGGCCTGGCCGATATATTCAACATCAACACCGCCACTCTTGTATAGGCTTGCGAGGATAGCGTCTTTGATGGTGGTAGGCTGTGGCTCTTTCTCGGTGTCAATAACTCGGTGGCTGAAGATGTCAGTCTTGCCGACCTTGACAACCTTGTTGCCCTTCTTATCGCCTTTCTCGGAATAAGTTTCCAGTGCAAGGATGCTTGAGAAGTCAACATCGTTGCGCAGGAATGAGATTGCGGTGTTCTTATGCAGGTTGCCGTAGGTGCGTGTGAATGTGTCAAAGGCGCGGTTCAACTCTTTCAGAAGAGGTGCAAGTCCCTCGTCACCCTCATTGCTCGACTGGTATTCAAGCACATCAGACAACGCTTTCTTGATAGCCGAGTATGCTTTGAAACACTCCGCTTTGGTGTGACCCTTGACCTTGTTTTTGTTCAGTCCGAGGGGAACAGCCTCGCCCATTCGTGCCATGCAGAGTTCGCCCTGCGAGTTCAGCACCATGCTTCCCTCCTTGACACCCTCGCCGAGTTGCTCATTGATTCGGGTTATCTCATCTTCGACTTTCGGCGCGGCTGTGGCTTCCTCTTCCATGTCGGCGAAACTGCTTGCCCATTCGGACAACATCTTCGACTGTTCCTTTTCCTTGACTGGGAAGAGGGCGCGACTGGTCGGGAAGCGTGTTTCACCACGCTCAAAGTTGAACATCATCTCGCCTGCCATATTCTCCGGATGTTCCGCAAAATATTTGTTGTACATCATGCTGTACTGCTTGATGACGGGAATTTCCTGACCTTTGACCTTGCGAGTGTCGCCAGTATCATAGTCAGCCACGCGCACACCTATTGCATCCGTCACGTCTATGGCATTAGGTGAGGGCTTGCCGTTGACGCGCTTGCGCACAACGATGATGTCCGAGGTTGCCCCGGTGCCTCCGAATGTCTTGTTGTGCATACGGAAAGCACCTACAACGTCAGCATTACCCTCGCCGATAATCCAAAGGCGAAGTTCCTTTGAGTTGTCCATCGTGCCGCTTGACGTGATGAATATGCCAATACCGCCCTCGCGGAGTTTGCGGATATTCTTCGCAATGCAGAAATCGTGGATGTCATGGAATTTCTTGGAGAGGTCTTTGTCGCCTGTCTCGTCAAACACTTTCGCACCAGTTATGAAAGGCACGTTGGTAATGGCGAGGTCAACGGTGCCGTTCTGCACTCGCGTTTTCTCAAAGCCTTGTATCTCCACCTTGGCATCCGGGTAGAGCAACGAGAGGATTCCGCCAGTGGTGCGGTCAATCTCAACGGCATGGATTGAGCTGCGCTCACTCATGTCGGTAGGCATAAGTCCGATGATATTGCCGATACCTGCTGACCCCTCAAGCACGTTGCCGCCCTTGAAGCCCATAGCGCGTGCTACATCCCACATGGTGTCTATGACCTCGGCAGGAGTGTAGTAAGCGGAACGGCGGCTGTCCACAGCGTCTTGATAGCCGTCCTCGCCCAGTAGTTCTTTCAGACGTTTGGCAATCGGGTTCGGAGTATAGCCCTGCTCATTGAAAGCCTTGCCCAGTCCACCCCAACCGCTGAACTTACGGAGTACGGCCATCTGTTCGGGTGTGGCGGTTTCGCCTGCGTCAAGCAGTCGCTTGGCAAGTTCGATCGCTTCCATATTGGCCTTGATGCGTGCGTCCTCGCCTTTGGGGGCATAGTCAACGCCACGCTCGGCATGGTTGTTGCGGACATTCTTCCGCTCCGATTCGGGGACCGGCTCAATTACTGGTTGGCTCTTAGGCTTTCGAGGTACGCCTGCGCCTCGCTCTCCGTCAGACATAGGATTGACGCTACTACGTCCACCCATTCCTCGTCCGTCAGTTCCTTTAACTTCATTCCGTTGGCTCTCTCCCAACGGTTCATGCGATTGAGGTTCGTGTCCTCTTTCTCGCTCGGCAGTGCCGGGGCGAGGTTGTACGTCAGTTTCTTCATGATTGCTTGAGTTTTGAGTGTTATCGAATAGGCCGCCGAACAAATCTCCGACAGGTTGTTCCGGCTTCAAAGTTACATCTTTTTTGCGAGAACTTCGCTTCTTCTCCTGTGCGGCTCTTGCTACACGCTTTGCCTCGCCGAAGATTCCATCGGCAGGCTTGACGCGGCTCCAGTCTCCCTTTTCTGACATGACATCCTTGACAGCCTCAAAGATAGGCCCACCGTCAGTGTCAAAATCTTCTATCTTGACTTTCTCCCAATTGCCGTTGCCGTAACGGTCCCACATGACCTCATCGCCGACCTTGTAGCCGTTGTGAGTCACGTCTACTTTTCGCTCTTCGGCAAGCTGCGCTTCAACTTCGGGAGTGATGGTATATGGAGATTCGCCACGTTCTGCCATATCAGACCATTCATGCCAAAGCTCATCTACAGACTTTTCTTTAGGAAGATAGTCGCGTGTAATCTCTTTTACCCTGCGCAGAAAATCGGCATAGGTTGATTCAACCGGGGCATACATATTGTAGCCCCAACGTTCCATACCGCTCCCATTCGGATTTTCCACCCGGTATAGTATCCGCTCAACGGCAAGATTGTCACCACGTCTACGTGTGCCTCTTTCTGCAACTGGTTCAAGACCGATATAGATGGCGAGTATTCTTCCCTCGTTGAGAGGGAGATTTACAATTACGTCACCACCTGCCGGGGCGATGTTCGCTCTTACCGCAGTGCCTTTCTTGACTCTCTTGCGGCCGAGCGTGGTCGCACTCGTGACTTTAATGTCAATGCCGAGGTCGTTTACCAACTGCTTTGCAAGTTTTGTAGCATCTGCCACGGCTTTTTTCTCTGCTGTGAGCATATAGCCGTAACTCTCATGGAACTTTGAATCGTCCTCAACGGCTTCATAGTAGCCGAGGACTGCCAGTTGGTCGTTGATCTCGTCAAGTGTTTGGTCAATCAGTTCTGAGGCTCGGTTGAGTTCGCCTGCGTCTGCTGAAGTTTCTGCGATACTTTCTGCCTCGCCTGCAACAGCCTCTGCTTTTTCTGCAAGAGCTGCTGTATCTGCTTCTCTCT
>ERZ778518.816-NODE-816-length-26210-cov-8.933779_pt1 | contig 26210 bp, 26 predicted proteins | sample MGYA00510340_ERZ778518 | MGnify/ENA primary metagenome ERZ778518 (study PRJEB29527, sample SAMN07138967) | mouse gut metagenome | material: feces | host: mouse | place: China:Nanjing | collected 2016-01-25 ...
ACCCCTTATATTTACTAGGTTCTCTCTGACTTGACAATATAATAACACGTTCCCCAGAATCTAAAACAGCCACTATCACGCCTTTCCCTGTCAAATGATAACGCGCTCCCTGCAAAGGCGTGATACAGGCCGATTGTCTTCCTTCCTGCACCCCAAAATACAACCGTTTTGGTTTTTCTACATATTCCACTTCCGGTGCAGAAGCCACCTGATCCATAGCATTTTCCGGCACGTACAAGATGGCATACTCATTCACCATTTCCACCACCTGTATCTGAGGATTTTCTTCTGCCAGACGCATAATATTTCCAGAATACTTTACAATCAGCTCCCATCTGTCCTCTTCCGGCTCAAACCCTACTCCCAACTGCAAGGACTTTTCCCTTTCCCGTCCCGTAGCATCCAAGGCAAGATTTAATAAATTTTCAAATTTTTCACTGTTTACTGCCATTTTTCCTGTCTCGTCTTTTACTTTTGTTATAGTATATACCTCTGGCTATACAAAAGTTCAAAAGTCTTCATCCTGAATAAAACGGCTGATATTATCATCTGTAATTTTAAAATAAGATAAATAAATATATTTCTCATTTTCAAATACAAGACTGTCCATTCCCTTTCCTGTAACCAATGCAACCGCCAACTTTGCCATGGCTGCCGCCTGCCCCTCTTTATCATTATATACAGTCCCAGACAGCTTGGAATTCATCACTGCTTCCAGCCCAACTTTCGTACCATCAATTCCGAAAAAAACAGGAAAGGCAGATTCTGTATAATTCAATTTTTCGTAGGCATCAATTGCTCCAAGGGCCATGGCATCATTATTAGCCAAAACCAACTCAATTTGATTGGGATACTGACCAATCATCTGCTGCATTCGGTTCTGTGCCTGGGCCCGATCCCAGTTAGCAATTCCACACTCTAATTTTTCTAGCTCAATTCCACTATTTTTTATCGTATCCACTGCGCTTTCCGTCCGAATAATGGTATCCTGATGCCCTGATTCTCCTTCCAAAACTACATATTGAATTTTTCCGTCGTTGTTACGGTCGATCCGGTGGTTTTCTTTGATAAGAGAAGCCGCCATCTCCCCCTGCAGCACGCCAGACTGCTTCGCATCTGCTCCTACATAATATAATTTATCCCACTGCTGCATGTCCTTTGCCACAGGCTCCCGATTAAAAAAAATGATTGGCACATCATTATCTCTGGCAAGATCAATAATTTCCGACGGATCTGCCCGGTCTACCAGATTTACACAAAGAACATTGCAGCCCATCGTAAGCAATTCCTCCACCTGATCCTCCTGGGTACGCTGAGAACCAGCCGCATCCCTTACCATCATTGTAACCTCGAAGCTATCATTTTCAAAAGTTCCAAGCTGCTCCTTCAAGCATCCAATCAATTCATTGAGGAATATATCGCTTTGATTATAGAAGGCCACACCCACCTGAACTTTTTGTGGTATATCTGTCTGCTTCTTTTCACAGGCACACAAAAACTGCATACATATTCCCATTAACATAACAATCGTCAAATACTTTTTTGCACCCATAACAATACCTCTTGTCTATTGGCTCATGGTAAAAAGAATTTCCTGGTTTTCTTCCAAGAACAATGTCTCTTTTCGAAGAACTGTATGGGAAACCACTTGCCCTTGCACACTACAAAATAGATGTCCAAGGCTCTCTGCCATCTCTGTAAAGCTTTGATATCCCATCTGAAATTCATCGGGCGCCACCAGACACCTAACCCTGTCCGTATCCAGGTAATACACCGCTTCCGTTGAATTGCCAATTCCATATACCAACGCCCCATGTAAATCATTTGCAGCCGTATATTTTCCTGCTGTTTGAAGACTATTATCATCCAGGGCAATCACAAAATCCACTTTTGCCAAGGTTTCCAGAAAATCTTTTCTATTGTCTGATAATGGTTCAGAAACAGACCAGCAAATTTCTGCCCCTTGCTGTTCCACAACATCTAAAAAACCTTTTTTCCTACTGGACAAAGCCTCTACATCAGCATATTCCGTGAGTATTCCAAATGTTTTCCCATCTACATTCCCACTATAATCTTTTAGAAGCTCTTCTGCCAGAGCCGCTCCCATCCCATAGTTATCTGGCTCTGTAACTGGAAATATAGAACTCTCTTTATCCTGGGACGCCGCACTTTCCACAAGCATCACTGGAACTTTTTTCTTAATGTCCTCCAATACTTTTTCTGTATCATTTCCTGGGGCTGGCTGCACAATCACCCCATCCGCTCCATTTTCAATTTCATATTCCAACAGTTTCTTCTCTTCTTCTGGAGTCAACGGCCCACCTGTATTTACTATGAATAATTCCATCTCCTGATCTTCTGCCGCCATTTTCAGACCATACTTCAAGGCAGACCACTGATTGTCATCTGAATCTTGAATTACCACAGAAATCCGGTATGGAGATTTCCCATTTTTTTCCCAAAACATAGTAAAAACCAATAGAATAATCGCAAAAGCTAACACTGTCTCTGTCAAAACAAACATTTTTTTATGATTCTTCATATTTTTTCCTAAATTTCTTTCTCCGTCATCCCTTCCCTGGTAAATGCAGAACCCTTCTCAAGAATTTTTCTGTTTTCTTCAGTATAAGGAACAGCCGGAATACAAATAGAAACTTCTGTCCCTTCGTCCAGCTCACTTTTCACTATAAGACCATATTCTTTTCCAAAGAGTACCTGAATACGCTTATTGACATTGAGCATCCCAACTCCAGATCCACGTTTTGGAATCCTGCTATCATCGGTCAATAGCAAACTGGCTTCCTCCTCAGGCATTCCCATGCCATTATCAATCACAGAAAGAATCACTTTTCCATTCTCCTGCTTTCCAACCACTTTTATCTCTCCACAGCCATCCAGATCTACCATTCCATAATTAATGGCATTTTCAAGGATGGGCTGCAAAATTAATTTTACGGTACAACAGCCATAGACAGCCGGATCTATTTCAAAAACAACCGAAAAAGAATTTTTATACCGTATTTTTTGTATATTCATATAGCTTTTTGCATGCTGCAGCTCATCCCTAATACTGATGACCGTCCTTCCTTTTGAAAGACTGACACGGAAAAATTTCGCCAATTCTGAAATCATAAAGGCTGCGTCGTCATTCCGCTTACTTTCCACCATCCAAATAATAGAGTCTAATGCATTATACAAAAAATGAGGATTAATCTGGCTCTGTAAAGCATCCAACTCACTTTTTCTTCTTTCATTTTGTTCCAGGACAATCTTTTTCATAAGCTTGTCAATCTGTTCATAAGAACTCTGTACCGAAAGGCCAAGATACCTGATTTCCTCAGAACCGCCAATATAAATTTCCGGTGTCTTCCCTGCTTCATATTCCAAAATAGAATGACTCAGCTTTAAGATCGGACTGGAAATTCTCACAGAAACCACCCGATTTACAAATACCAGCATCATTGCCATCAGCAACAGGAAAATAACACTAAAATACCGGATGTTAAACATTCCATAAGTAAATGCCGAATAGGGAATCACTCCCACCAGCTTCCATCCAGTATAACTGATGGTATTCACAATCACTTTTCGGCGTTCCCCGTGAAATACCTCATCGTAAACCCCATCCTTATATGCAGCAGCCTGCAAACTGTTTTCTTCTGCAATGCCATTGCTGATTTGTATCTGGCGTGTATGGTAGATAATCTTTCCATCACCATCACAAAGATAAAAATACTGTCCGCTGTTTGAGGTATTAATTTGTTTCATCATCCTCTCAATGCTGGAATAGTCCATATCCACAAGTAAAACTCCAAGCTGCGTAGAGCCTTGCTTGGTTAATTCCACCACGCGGCTTAAGGAAATTACCCAGTAATAACGAAATGCCGCATCATCAAATAAATTCTGAATGTGCGGCGTGGAAAAATGCATATTTTCCATCTCACTCATCGCCTGCTGATACCAACCCTGCTGCGTAATATTTGGGTCCTCTTTCTGCAATACCACTGGTTCTGCCGCCACCAAGCTTCCAAAATTATTATATACTGCAATACTGCGTAAATTATCCCGGTTTGCTTCATACAAAAGATTCATTCCCCGTTGGATCTCCTGGTCCTGACTTGAAAAGTCCCTTCCCTTTATTACATTATAATAAACGGAATCCGATACCCTGCGCATACTCACCAGATAATCTTCCAGATTTTCTCCCGTCTGCTCCATCAGCTTTTGTGTACTGGATATCATCTCCTGGCGAGCCGAAGCAGAAAATCTAAGATACATCACAACTCCCAAAATAAGCAGAATAGAGAGGGAGATCACCGAAAATGTAATCATAATCGTAGACTGTATTCCTCTTAGTCTCAACTTTTCCAATCCCTTGAAATATCTATTTCTCACTATCTGGATGCTCCGTTCTATACTTGGAAGGTGACACTCCAAACCGCCTTTTAAAGACATAGCTAAAATAATTAGGATCGGAATATCCCACCTGTTTTGCCACCATGTAACTTTTCTCATTCGTTTCAATTAAGAGACGAGCTGCCCAATCCATACGGTAATCTGTCAAATACCCAATAAAGGAATTCCCCGTTTCTTTTTTAAATATGGTAGAAAAATAGGAATTTGACACACCTAATGCCTCACAAATCTTATCCAGGGAAAGTTCTGCATCTCCGTAATAGTTCTCAACATACTCTTTCGCCTTAGATACCAGAGATTTTGTAGATCTGCTGCGCACATGGATCAGCTGGTTCTGAAAGGAAAGACATAGATCAATCAGCCATTTTCTTAATGCATCTGGCTCCAAATCCAACAGACTGCTATATAATTTTTTCATATCTTCCATATGGCCTTCCAGAATAAGATCATTATTTGCAGAAAACCGATAGAATGCACTGACCAGCTCCATAAGATCAATATGATGCTGTTGTAAAGACTTATCTGGGAATGAAATATGGTTCAAATATTTATTGGCGGCCTCCACAATATCTTCCTTTGAGCCTATTCGGATTGCCTTAAACATACCTGACATTTCTGCATCATTGGACAAGCTGGATTTACCAATATCTTGGGGAACAATCTCTTTAATATTAATGGCTCTGGAAGCTCCATAAATTGCCCGATAGGAAACTGCTTCCAAAGCGCTCTGATAAGATCTGGGCAATTCCATAATCGTTCCGCAGACCTGCCCAATCCCTACTGTTACAACGAGCCCTCCCCCGATCATCCGGTGGGCATATTTGCAAAACCGATCGCATTCATCCGTCAGCTCTGAAACATCATTTTCATTGTTAAACTGTGCAATCAAAATAGTATTTCCAAGATAGGAAAAACTTTTGGCCTGCCATTTTTCTTCCAAACGTTCCTGGGCCTGCCTGTGAACAGAGGTAGACAACAGCAACGGACTCATATTCTCCTGTGTCTGTGTGAAAGAAGTGTATATGACAAGGCAGCAAAACAACGGACCTTGCAAAGATATTTGATAATCCGAAAGATACTTGGGAATTTCCTCTTCCTGAACCCTGCCTTCAATCAAAGCCGAATAGAAATCGGCCTGCAAAAGGGGCAAGGACTCCATATAATAATTCTTAAGAATTTCTACATTGCGTTTTTCACTGATCTCCTGATCCAGTTTTATTTTCAATTCTGTAAATACCCTGGTTAATTCTACGGAATTTACAGGTTTTAAAATATATTCCTCCACCTCCAAATGGATGGCTTCTTTTGCATATTCAAATTCATCAAATCCTGTAAACAGCAAAATTTTAGTTGCCGGAAATTCCATTTTCACTCGATTTGACAACTCCATGCCGTCCATATAGGGCATTTTGATATCTGTCACAACTACATCCGGCTGGAATTCCTCTACCATTTCCAGAGCCTTCACTCCATTATTGGCAAATCCAATCACCGAAAAACCAAGCTGCTCCCAATTAATTTTTTCCATAATCGCTTGTACGACTTCTTCTTCGTCATCCACCAAAAGTACCGTATACATGTCCATCTTACTTTCCCCACATATCTTGATTCCCGCGAGCAATGAGCCAAGCAGCCGCATTCCCGCGGATATTTGACTTCCTAATTATTATATTATAACAAAGGTACAGGCAAATTCCAACCACACAGGGAAAATTTTCACATACATACAAAAAGAAGCTGTCATTTTGGGGCAGCTCCTTTTTGTCGTTCACTTTATTATTTTTTCTGTACATATTTCAGACAGTCAAGGGTTACTGCTGAAATAATAATAATACCTTCAAATACAAACTGCAGGTTTGTATCAATACCAAGAATGGTAAGAGAATAGGTAAGCGCAGTAAAAATTAACACACCAACCACTACTCCTGAAATTTTACCAATACCACCTGTAAAAGAAACACCACCCACTACGCAGGCTGCAATGGCGTCCATATCCCAGCCCTGTCCATAAGCTGCAGAACCAGAACCAACCATTCTTGCACATTCCAGCCAGGAACCGAAACCATACAAAACACCTGCCAGCATAAATGCTCCCATGGTTACCTTGAATACTGAAATACCAGAAACAGATGCAGCTTCCGGATTTCCTCCCACTGCATACAGATTCTTACCGAATGTGGTCTTATTCCAGATAAACCAGATAATTGCAATTGCTGCAACTGCCCAAAGGATAATGGTTGGGAATCCATTGACCTTAGGAATAATCATATTGGGAATCACTGGCTCAATAGCTCCGAAGGATACTCCCTTGGTGGCATAGGTGATGATACCAAAAATCATCAACATGTTTGCCATGGTTGAAATAAAGGGATGCATCTTAAATTTTGCGGTAAAGAATCCGGCCAGAGATGTAAAGCAGGTACATAAGAAAATACATACCACCAATGCCAGAACTACACGCACTGAAATCGGAAGCCCTGTAAAATCAAAAATATGTCCAAATACTCCACCCGTATTGATTCCCTGATGCATTATAATGGTAGCCGTTGTCATACCCATACCAACCATACGTCCAATGGAGAGATCTGTACCGGTAAGTAAAATCAATCCAGCAACACCAAGAGCAAGGAACATTCTAGGCGAAGCCTGTTGGAGAATATTCAAAACATTATTATAAGTCAACAGCGGTGTATTCTTCACAATTGGGGTAATAATACACAACGCCACAAAAATCAGAACAATGACAATATAAAGTCCATTCTGCAAAAGGAATGATCTGCGGTTAAAGGTATATTTATAATTTTCCCATTTTTGCGCCCTTGCTTCCGCAAATGTAAACTTGGACATACGCAGCATATCAATCAGATGATATCTATGGGAAAAGGCCCCATGCTTCCTGTCCTTAATCTGCTGAAGATCTTTTTCAAGCTCCATCTTCGCCGCAAACAGCCGATTCTTATGCACATATTTCTCATCTTTGATTTCATTATGATCCGAAAGCTTTGCAAGGGCCTCTTTGTGCTCTTTCTCCAGCCGTTGTACTTCTTTGCTGTACTTTTCTTTGGCAACAGCTTTTTCCCTCTCGCAGCTTTCTTTTACCTGCTGAAAATAGCTCTTATCATAATTAGCCTTCAAGAACTCTTCCGCCTCAGAAATCAATTTTACAATTTGATCCTTGTTCTTTGACTCAACGGCCTTCGCCTGTTCTAATTCTGACTGATATTTGGCAATCTTGGCATCTTTCTCTGCCTTTGTATAAATGCGGTCCTTCTTTACGCTGTCAATCTCATTCTGGATGAAAAGAACCTTATTTGTGCCATCCGCCCTAAGGCTGTCAATTTCTTTTTGAATTGCCCCGACACGATCATCAATTGGCTTACGCAGCTTCATTTCCTGCTCAGCCGTAAGAATTTTATTATCCATATTCATTCTGCCTCCCTACAGGTATTTGGCGCTGAGCCTTAAGAGTTCTTCCTGATTTGTCTCTTTTGTATTTACAATTCCGGAAAGATGCCCGTTTGACATTACTCCGATACGGTTAGTAATTCCCAGAATCTCCGGCATCTCAGAGGAAACAACAATAATGGTCTTTCCTTGCTTTGCCATATTGATAATCAGTTCATAAATCTCATATTTTGCGCCTACATCTATCCCTCTCGTGGGTTCGTCCATCATAAAAATCTGGGGGCCGCGCTCTAACCATTTTCCAAAAATTACCTTCTGCTGGTTTCCACCGGAAAGGTTTGCAATCATGTCCTCCGGGCCCATGCATTTGGTATGCATCACCTTAATCTCATTTGCAGTTGCCTTGGTCATCTTCTGCTGATCCAGCGCAATGCCGGATTTGTACTGAGGCAGGTTTGCAATTGTAGTATTAAAAATAAGATTGCCCTTGATAAACAGCCCGTTGGCTTTTCGTTCCTCTGTAATCAAGGCAAATCCATGCTCCATAGCTTCTAACGCACTGTTAAAATTCATCAACCGCTCTTTAAAATATACACGTCCAGCCGCTCTGGTACGAATTCCGAAAATAGTCTCCAAAAGCTCTGTACGCCCAGCGCCTACCAGACCGTATAGTCCAAAAATTTCTCCCTCTTTTACATCAAAGGTAATATCCTGTAAATGAGGCTCGAACTTTGTGGACAAATTCTGGATGGATAAAATCACATTCCCTGGTGTGTTATCCACTGGTGGAAACCGATTCTCAAGAGAACGACCCACCATAGCCGCAATCAGCTCATTCATATCTGTATCCTTCGCACTCTTTGTCATGACAAGATTACCATCACGGAGCACAGATATTTCATCACAAATCTCAAAAATCTCATCCATTTTATGAGAAATATAAATCAACGAGATTCCTTGGGATTTTAACATCCGCATCATTTCGAAAAGCTTATCTACTTCCTGTACGGTCAAAGAGGAAGTCGGTTCATCTAGTACGATTACCTTTGAATTATAAGAAATTGCCTTTGCAATTTCACACATCTGTCTCTGCGATACTGACATATTCCGCATGGGCTGAGTTAAGTTCACTGTCATTCCCAATTTTCGAAATAATTCAGATGCCTCTTTTTTCATTCTGCCTTCATCTACAATTCCCATGGAATTCACGGGATAACGTCCAAGAAACAGGTTGTCAAGCACATTTCTCTCCAGGCATTGATTCAATTCCTGGTGCACCATTGCGATCCCATTTTCCAGAGCATCCTTGGGTCCTGAAAAACTTACTTCCTTGCCATCAAGAAAAATGTTTCCCTCATCTTTCTGATAAGTTCCGAACAGGCATTTCATCATTGTAGATTTTCCTGCACCGTTTTCACCCATCAGCCCCATAACCGTACCCCGCTTGATATCCAAATTAATGTGATCCAGCACGCGGTTCCGGCCAAAAGACTTACTCATGCCACGTATTGATAAGACAGTATTATCTTTCTTATCTGCCATTTTTATTACTCCTGTATGCATCATTGATAGTTACGAAATCAGACACACCTGCCTGGTTGTGATTTAAGAAGGGCTGCCAGAAAGAATTCCTTCCTGGCAGCCCAGCTCTGTTACAGTTCAAATGCCTTACTATTGCCTAGCTTTGTCCACTGACAGCTTACTGGCTAAGCAAAGATGTGTAGGAAGCTGCATTATCTGTCTTAACCATATTGATTGCAAATGCATCATACTTATTCGGATCTGCAAGACGGTTTGTGATGTTAGACTCAGTCTGTCCGTCACCAGCAATATATTCAACTTCAAGATTCAAAATGTCATCATAACTCTGAAGCAGAGGCTGATAAGTAGAGCCTAAGAAGTTATCGCCAGAATTATAGATATTCAGCCATACATTCTTCTTTGCGTGAGAACCTTCCTCCAACTGGTTGGATACTGGCTCATAAACCTTGGTGGAATCTGTAAAGTCCTGATAATTGTCAGCAGTAACTGCTACATTCAATGCATAATAGGAACGCTCTTCTTCTCTGTATACATATACATCATCTGTCAAAACATTGCCTGCTTCGTCTGCTGTTCCGATTCCTGTATCAATGTCAACGCCGTCTAATGCGTTACGAAGAACTCTTAAGGTCAAATAAGCCTGTACGTCTGCATGCTGGCTGATGGTTCCGCCGTATCCTTCTGCGATTGCTGCAACTGCATCACTGTTTGCATCATAACCGAAGGTAGGAACTTTATTAGCGTTGGACCATGCATTAAACATGGACATTCCCATACCATCATTGTTGGAAACTACAACGTCGATCTGGTCACCAAAAGAAGAAGACCATGTTCCAATTGAATTTCCTGCGGTAGCTGCATCCCAGGTAGCTCCTTGAGGATTCTTCATTTCCTGAGAAGCCAGCTCACGAACAACATATTTCTTGCCGCCAACTTCAATTTCGCCATCCTGTACCACAGTTGCCGTTCCGTCTGTATTCGTACCTACAGGATCACTGTTAATATTTCCATCCTTGTCTACGCCTGTTCCAAGAGCCTTACGAACGCCTCTGGTACGTGCAATAGAATCATTATGTCCGATATCGCCGATTGCCAAAACATAGCCGATGGTGCCATCGCCGTTACGGTCAATCTCATCAATATGAGCTTCGATATATTCTTTTACCATGGTTCCCTGAAGCTCTGCACCCTGATTTGCATCAAATCCAACATAATATGTATTCTCATTGAAACTCAAAGCTGCTGAATCCAATTCTCCTGTGGAGCTGTTGGAAGGCTGACGGTTGAACCATACCAAAGGTTTATCTTTATTTGCTACATCTCCTGTAGAACCAGTATCTTCTGTTCCAGCATCTTCACCAGCATCTTCTGCACCATCATCTGCAGGTTCCTGTGTTTCCTCTTTCTTATCTGCCGGAGCATTGCCGCCTCCGTTGTTTCCGCATGCTGTAAGGGAAAGCCCCAGGGCCAGTGCCAAAGTTACAGAAATAAATTTCTTCTTCATAATGAATATCTCCTTTCCTCCTGCGCTGTGCGCTTTGTTAATGTTGACAGTATAGCCCACAGCTTTTCGATTCAGAATAGAATATTTTTTACTCATCATTGAAATTTTTACGATTTTTTTCCGTGATATCCAACAATATCCAAGACTTTTTTGAAGATTTTTACAGCAATACCAACAAAAACCACCATAAAAAACTCTTGGCAGAATTTACTTCCATTTCTTTGGCTTTTATACTATAATGAGGAAATTGTAACATTGATATCATGTTAGAAGTTTTACAATTGACGAAAAGACGAAAGATTCGAAGAAAGGAGACTCCTATGATTCAATACATTGCAAGTGACCTTGATGGAACACTGCTGCCAGATGGCGGCGATTGTATAGACTCTGAAATTTTTGACCTTATTTTAAAATTAAAAGAAAGGGGAATTCGATTTATTGCTGCAAGCGGAAGACAATATCAAAGCATGCAGACTTTGTTTGAGCCAATTCGAGATGAGATTTCTTACATTACAGAAAATGGTTCTCTCTGCATTCATAACGGACAGGTGATTTTCCGAGGCACAATTGAACGGGAACTTGGCCTTCGTATTATAGATGCTGCAAAAGAATATGGAGAATGCCATATACTGCTTTCCTGTGAATCCCGACATTACACCAATTCAAAAAACACAGACTTTATCCATCATATACGTGACGTCCTTCATAATGAACTTGCTGTTATTGAGGATTTACATCAGGTTCAGGAACCTTTTTTGAAGTTAGCCATTTGTGATTTCAATGGCACTGCCCAGCTAGATCCATTTTTTAAAGAACGTTTTTCTTCCGAAATCCGAGTGGTTACTGCAGGCAGTATATGGGTAGATTTTCTGGCTGCAGATGCGGACAAAGGGAAGGCCCTTGCTGTTCTCTTAAAACACCTTGACATTCCCCCTGAAAACGGCATTGCTTTTGGTGACCAACACAATGATATCGAAATGCTTCAATTTGCAGGCACAAGCTATGCCATGAAAACTGCTGCCCTTGGAGTGTCAGATTACGCTGACCAGGTAACAGATTCCGTTGTTACAGTATTAAAAAGCATTTTGAATAACTCTAAAACGAAGCAGGAAGAATAATGCCCAAGCTTCGTCTCCTTTTGAAACATCAGGAGACGAAGCTTCCATTAGAAGTGAAAGATGCTGCCTTAATCCTTTTCCATATTACGCAAATGAAGGTATACCGTATTTTTACTAATATTTAGTTCCCTTGCGATAAACGATACGGAATCCTTTAAATTAAAAATCCCTTGCATATATAACCGATGTATGATTTCTTTATTCTTATTTGCGCTGCTGATACTAGTATCCTTAAAAACTTTCTCTCTAGTATCCCAAACCGTAGTCTTTAGTAAATCCGTACTATTCTGAGAAAAATTCTCATGCAGCTCTGTAATCCTTGAAACATCACAACACCCAGACATTGACATAAAACTCTGAAAAAAATCTGAGACGGAGGTGTTCATATAAAAATTAATACACAGCAGGCCAATAATCCTGTCACCTTCGCCTTTAATGGGAATCGTAGCAGATTTTAAGGGTTCCCCTCTGCTGTTCTGGGAAAAATATGTGATGCCCTGAGCATTCTTTTCATCCCTTCGTATCTCTTCCAGCATATTTAACGCTACATCTGTAATTGGCGCCCCTTCTGTTCGTCCAGTATGAAATCCATTAATTACTTTCATGGCAGAGTGCTCATAGTTCTCCAGACTATGCAAAACCATCTCATAGCCCCTTCCTAGATATTCTGTTAATCCATCCAGAAGCTGACAGTAAGAATTTAAAATCAAACGGTCTATTTGTGTAAGTGTTAAATTATTTTTTTTCATAAGAAATCCTTTCTGACATATACAAAAATCCTTTGGTAATTATTATATAGACGTTTTCATCAAATTCAATACAAATTTTTATTTACTGAATAATGTTTTATTGACTAAACAAAATAAATGTGTTATATTTTATGAAGGGGCTGTCGCACTAACATAAATTACAATATATAAATTTGTGCAAAAGTTTTACATTGCAAAGCAATGCAAACAAAATGCACAAAAAATATCTTGGGAAGCTAGCTTCCCAGAATAATTTTGTGCATTCTGTCTTTGCCGCATGAGCGGCAAGACCTTTTGAACAAGTAACTATATTAGTGCGACAGCCCCTATAAAACAAAAAATATTATCGTAAATAAAGGAGAATCACATTATGAAAACAATTTCTACTACGAATGCACCAGCAGCAATCGGCCCTTATTCCCAGGCAAAAATATTAAATGGAATACTTTATACATCTGGACAGATACCATTAGATCCAAAAACCAGTGAAGTAGTTGGAACTGACATTACAGAACAGACAGAACAGGTGATGAAAAATATAGAAGCTATCTTAAAAGAAGCTGGAACTAATTTTGAAAACGTCATCAAAACAACCTGTTTTCTTGATGATATGAATGATTTTGCCACATTTAATGGGATTTACGAGAAATATTTTACTGGAAAACCGGCCCGCTCTTGTGTAGCTGTACAACAATTACCAAAAGGAGTCCTTGTAGAAGTAGAAGTGATAGCTTACATCTCCTAAAGCAGGATTCTCTGCCTGCGGCGGGTCGCTTTGCGACAGATTTCATACCCGTCGCAGACAGGATTTTTTGATATATGACTGGTCATAATATTTTCTGATTTCATTCTATGGAAAGCTCTTATATAACTGTCAATATCCCTACAGATTTCAGTAACAAAATCACCAGAAGAACCGGTGCAACAAAACGTATCATTACAATATACAACTGCTTTCTGCCAAATTTGCACCCATTCTTTTCCACCTCTTCAATTACTGTCTTGGGTTTCAATATCCAGCCAATCAAAATACATGTTCCAATTGCTACCAAAGGCATCAGACAGTTGTTGCTAATGTAATCCATGATATCTAAAATCTGTGCATGGGCGCCATTTGGTAAAACAATGTCAAAATACAGCCTATTGTAACCAAGACACACCAACACCGCTCCTGTCAACGCAATGATTGTTTCCAGGATGGTTGCTTTCACCCTGGACATATGGAACTGATCCATAAAACTGGACACTACAGCTTCCATAACGGAAACAGCGCTCGTCAAAGCCGCAAACAAAACCATAGCAAAAAACAATGCGCCAATGAGATTTCCGATTCTTCCCATAGAAGAAAAGACCTTTGGCAAGGACACGAACATCAAGCCTGGGCCAGACGCTTCCATTCCCTCTCTTCCCATAAAAGTATAGACTGCTGGAATAATCATAACACCTGCCAAAAACGCAACTGCCGTATCACAAATTTCAATTTGGTTGATAGATTTACCCAGATTTGCATCATCCTTGACATAAGAACCGTATGCTATCATAATTCCCATTGCCACACTAAGACTGAAAAATAACTGTCCCATAGCATCCAACAACACAGTAAAAAATTTCTTCACAGTCAGCCCTTCCAGACTGGGAACTACATAAATCTTTAAGCCCTCCAATCCAGTTCTTGTCACTCCTGTCTCGTCCGTAAAATGAATAGTCAAAGAAAATATTGCAATTCCAACTACCATAAGAAACAGCAATGGCATCAATACCTTTGAAAAAGACTCAATCCCATGGTTCACACCTCGGAATATAACAAAAGTAACTGCCAGCAAAAAAATAACCATGAAAACCAATGGTTCTACCGTACTGGTAATATAACCTGTGAAATATCCATCAGCAGCTGCATTGCTTCCTTCTCCAGTTAAATAGGCAAAAAGATATTTTATAACCCATCCGCCAATCACACTATAGTAAGGCATAATAATTACTGGTACTAAGCATGCAAGCACTCCAAGAAACTTCCACTTTTCCTTTAACTTTCCATAGGCCGTCAAAGGGCTTTGTTTTGTTTTCCTTCCTATGGCAATTTCAGTAGTCAGCAATGTAAATCCGAAGGTAAGGGCCAAAATCAGATAAATAACCAGATACAGCCCTCCTCCGTCCTTTGCTGCCAAATAAGGAAACCGCCAGATGTTTCCCAACCCTACTGCGCTTCCGGCTGCCGCAAGCACAAATCCAATTGATCCTGAAAATGAATGTCTGCTTTTTTCTTTTTCCATGTTTTCTGTGGGGAAATCTCCCTCTTCCTTCCTGTATAATGATGCTGCCTAAATTTCTGACAGATAGACAGATTTTAAACAACTGTTACTATTATACATAAACCATTCCTGTTTTTCAAACTTTTTATATTCCAAACATCTCTCTTGTACTTTCTACTTCCTGAATCTCACAGCCAACTTGTGCCGCAATCTGTTCATTTGTCAGAGAAGAATCTTGTTTTGCTATCTGAAAAATTCTTCCTGATAAAATTAAGCCTTCCTCTCCAATACGAATTCCAAAAGAAATCCCTTCCATAAACTGATATAGTTCTGCTGCCTGCTCTCCTTCCATTTCCTGGGTTTTTGCATCCGCAGCATAAGCAGGAATCAACTTATAATACTCAATCCCCTGGAGCACATGGGGATGGGCGCCAACCACCAAATCTGCTCCTGCATCTATGTACGCCTTTGCAAGCTGTCTCTGGTATTCCTGAGGGCTATTCTCTCGTTCTATTCCCCAATGGACATACACGGTCAAAAAGTCACATTGCTGTTTCGTCTGACGAATGGCTTCACAAAGCGCTCCACTATCATAGGTACACAACATTCCTGGCTGTTGGTTTTCAATATTCCACTCTGCCACTGGAACGACCCTAGAGGCCCCCAGAAATCCAAAAGTCTTCTGTCCAGCTTCCGCAAAAAAGGGCTTGGCTGCCTGAGCTTTATCGATTCCTGCACCCACATAAGCAATCCCTGCTGCATTTCCAACAGCAATTTTTCAGATACGCTCCCTCCAATGCCTTCCCTGGTATACTGCTCCAATACATAATTGCTCAGATAAATGTCCCCTGCAAAAATCATGGCTACTTCCTGATTGCCTTCTTCCATCTGAACATCCTCACAAAAGTCCTTCTGGCTTCTCTCTTCTTCTGCCCTTTGGCTCTCTTTTTCTATGACAAAACCCTCTGCTTTTTCATCATAGCCTTCCGCTTTATAAAGCCAGAAACACAATCCAGCTCCAACCAATGTCAACACCAGCATAGAAACTATTGCCCTACAAATGCTCTTTTTCATCTCAGTCCTCCTTAAAAAATTCCACTTTATTGTACCATTGATTTTTATACCAATCAATGGTACAATAGCAAAGGAAAATTTGAAGAAAAGGGAGGGTTCTCATGGCTACATGGCAAATCATATTAATTGTAATTACCGTTCTTTTGCTTGCAGCAACCATTGCGCTTTACATAGTAGGCAAAAAATCACAAAAGAAAAAAGAGGAACAGGATGCCCAAATCGCTGCGACTGCACAGACCATATCAATGCTGATCATCGATAAAAAGCGGATGAAACTAAAAGATTCCGGACTTCCTGCGGCAGTCATTGCCCAGACCCCGAAAATCGTGCGAGGCTCCAAAATGCCAATCGTAAAGGCAAAGGTTGGACCTAAGATTATGACATTTATCTGCGAAGAAGAAATCTTTGACAGAATCCCTACCAAAAAAGAGGTGAAAGCCGTTGTCAGCGGACTTTACATTACCTCTGTCAAGGGCCTTCGTGGTTCCATTGAACCCATTGCTAAGAAAAAGAAATTACTGGACAGGCTGAAAGAAAAAGCAGAAGCAAAAACAAAAAAATAAGCTGCGCACCAACCAATTTGTATCCGTGCACAACTTATTTTTGCAAAGAGGCTGTCGCATTAACATAAATTACAATACATAATTTTGTGCATTCTGTCTTTGCCGCATAAGCGGCAAGACCTTTTGAACAAGTAACTATATTAGTGCAACAGTCCTTTTTGTTACCCCTTAACCGCTAATCATATTGAAGCATCTCTTCCATATTATTATGAAGGTTTTGTAAATAGCCCTTCATCTCATCTTTTAATTCTTCACTACGCAAAGCAAATTCAATGTTTGCTTGAATAAATCCTGTCTTGGTTCCCACATCATACCGATGTCCTTTAAAATCATACGCATACATCGCCTGCTCTTTGGCCAGCCGCTTCAACGCATCTGTAAGCTGAATTTCACCGCCTTGGCCTGCATCCTGGGTTTCCAGGAACCCAAAAATCTCTGGCGTAATAATATAACGTCCCAATACTGCAATATTGGAAGGAGCTTCTTCCAAAGAAGGCTTCTCCACCATATCTCTTACCTTATAGACCCGTTCATCCACTTGCTTTCCTGCAATAATTCCATACTTATTCACTACCTCATGGGCAACAGCCTGTACACCAAGAATGGAAGTTTGATATTCCCGAAATACATCCAACATCTGCCCAAGACAAGGCTGTTTCGATACAACCACATCATCCCCTAACAAAACTGCAAAAGGTTCATTCCCTATAAAATGCCGGGCAGCCAGGATTGCATGACCTAATCCGCGAGGTTCTTTTTGACGGATATAATGAATATTGGCCATCTCAGAAATTTCTTTTACCATATCCAGCATTTCCTGCTTCTTCCCTTTTTCCAGTTCCAGTTCAAGCTCAATGGAACGGTCAAAATGATCTTCAATTGAACGCTTATTGCGGCCAGTCACAATAATAATATCCTGGATACCAGCCTCCACTGCCTCCTCAATAATATACTGGATGGTTGGTTTGTCCACAATGGGAAGCATCTCCTTAGGCTGCGCCTTTGTAGCTGGCAAAAACCTGGTTCCCAGCCCTGCCGCTGGAATAATCGCCTTTTTTACTTTCATAGTACCTTCTCCTTATACATCATCAGGAAAGAGTGAAATTTCCTGACTCCTTTGATTTGATATTCATGGTAATGGAACAGTCTGCCAAATGCTCATAATTAACTTCCAGATTATACTTCACCTTCACATCAATCGTATCCTCGGTCTCTGCAATATCTACGCTTTTTGCATCAATACCGATTAAAAGACTTCCAAAAGGCGTATTATAATAAGAAACATTTTTTCTGTTTTTCTCAAAAATCATATGGACATTGGAAATACCTTTCTTGGTAATATCAAGGGAATCTTCGGTAAGTTTGATAACATTTTTTGTATTCCCGTCAAACCCTTCCATGACCTCATCATACAAAATATAATGTTTGCCATTTTTCTTATAATAGTCACCGGCTGTAATCATTTCTATCGGCTCTACATCTTCTTCGTCCCTGGCTGCAAACTGCAGTCCACTGATTGATAACAGTACATCTTTTGTCATAGGTTACTCCTCAATATGTATTAATTGTGCTTTTTTGATTTCACAGGGCAAAATGGAATTGGCAAAGTTTTTAAACTTTTCTGCTGCATCACTGACATAAAACTGATATTTCAGTGAAGATACCGCCCCTTTTCCATCATTGGTAATCTGGTGCTCTTTTAACAGCCGCCACAATCCCTGTGCCGTCTCATAAGCCGGATTCACCAAATTAACCTCTTCCCCCATAATGTCCCGTATCGTAGACCTTAGCAGGGGATAATGGGTACACCCCAGAATCAAGGTATCGATATCTGATTCCTGAAAAGATGCAAGATACCGTTTCGCCACTTCTATGGTAACTGGATCCTTCAGCCAGCCTTCTTCCACCAAAGGCACAAACAAAGGGCATGCCTTCCCCAGAACTACAGCCTTGGGATTATGCCTATGTATCATCTCTGTATAAATCTGGCTCCCCACAGTTCCCTCTGTACCAATCACACCAATTTTTCCATTTCGGGTAGCTTCCGCAGCTACCTTGGCGCCAGGCTTCACCACACCGATAATCGGCATTTTCATTTCTGGCCGTATCTCTTCCAATGCAAAAGCGCTTGCTGTGTTGCAGGCAACCACAATCGCCTTCACTCCCATGGATTCCAGAAAATGGATAATCTGTCTGGAATAGCGGATAATGGTCTCCTTTGATTTGCTCCCATAAGGAACTCGAGCAGTATCTCCAAAATAAATAATGTTTTCCTCTGGAAGCTGACGCATAATTTCTCTTGCTACTGTCAGTCCTCCCACCCCGGAATCAAAGACTCCTACCGGGGCGTATCTCTTATCTTCCACGGCTTCTCTCATCTTACTTATCTCCATAAAACAGGTCATACATATGTATATTACCTGTTTTATAGTAAAAATGCAAGGGGCGTCGGTAATTTTCAAAATTTTTACACCTTAGGAGCTGTATGGATTTTCCAAACAAAAAACTTCCCTAATTTTATTGCATTTTTTCCTTGATCCAATCAAGGAGCGCAAATCTCACCTCATAATTTTTATTTTCCATAAGGCTCTTATATTCTTCCTTTGTTAAAACCTGTTCCAGAGATTTTTCTGCTTCCTCATCCACTACCTCATAGACACTGTTAAAAAAGCAGAGATTGGGGTACATCACACACCACCAGTTCTTTCCTTTTCCTTCTCCAATTACAACCTCTAATGCTTCGTATTTTCCTGCTGGAAAGGTATAGTTTCCATATGTTTTTTGCGGAAAATCCACCTTAGCCAGTCGTGCTTTTACCGAATAGTCAAACCCTTCCTTCTGAATCACCTTTTCTGCCTGCTTCTCAATCTGGGCCAAATGATCCCTTACAACTTGACGGCTCTCCTGTATACCAGAAACCTCTGAAAGAACAGGCTGCATACAGGTTCCAATTGCATCCCGCACTTTTAATTTCAATTCCTGATCCTCTGCTGCATCACTGTTTGCCCTTACGTGGAACCGTATGACTTTCCCTGCAATTTCCTCTGTCATATTCTGACTTTGATATAGATGGTATCCATATAGAAGCAGCAATGCTACAAGTACTGCTCCTGTCTGTATTATTTTTTTCATATTAAAATACTCTCCTTAACCCTGAATCGTTATTGTTACGTTTCTGCCGGCTAAGGAGAGTATTGCCATAAATTTCCAAACTTATTCTTAGAATCTATCCAATTTCATACGATGAATCCCGAAAGCTGTCATTCTCACATTCCATACAGCATTCCTTTATTCCCGCAAGCAATGAGCCAAGCAGCCGCGCTTGCGAGGGTATTTGACTACTTATAAATAATTGCTTCTGCCAACTCTTTGGCCTTTTCCTCGGTTGTATAATAGGCTGCCAGTCTCAGTGCAAAAGGAATCGCCGTTCCCATACCCCTGCTGGTAATCACGTTCCCCGCTTCCGCCACCTCTTCATAGATCACCTCTGCTTCGCAAAGCTTATCCTCAAAGCCTGGATAGCAGGCTGCTTTCTTCCCTTTGAGAATTCCAGCCTGTCCAAGCACACTGGGAGCCGCACAGATAGCCGCAACCAGCTTTCCTTCCTGGGCAAAGGATTGAATGATTTGATTCACACCCAAATGACTGCCCAGATGGGCAGTGCCTGGCATTCCGCCTGGCAATACAACTCCGTCATATTGAGCAAAATCTACTTCTTCAAATAATACGTCTGCCAAAACCCCAATCTGGTGGGAGCCATGGACCTCCCTTTGTCCTGTAATGGAAATCATCACAACTGTAAGCCCCGCTCTGCGCAGGAGATCCACTACCGTCAGCCCTTCAATTTCTTCAAACCCTTCTGCCAAAAACACACCTATCTTTTTCATGATTCACCCATCCCTTTCTCAACAGCTCTCTGGCTTTCTAACATACCTGATTTTCACACCTGTATTATAGCAAAGGGATTTATTCGTGTAAAGCACATTCTAATACCATAACACCGCAGCCTGCAAGGGTCAGGTTGTCTTCTGCTTGATTCTCTGGCAAGTTGGAAAGCAATACCTTCTTCCCTTGATATTCCAAAGGCAGCTCTACCGAATCTTTTCCAAAATTTGCCGCAATCAGCACCCGTTTTCCAGCATTTCCTACCTCTTGACCCGCTTCTTCATCCAAAATCCGGTAAAATGCCATGATATTGTCCCACTCCCCATACACAGGCGCAAATCTTCCATAGGTAAATACCTCTTTCAACTCCTTTGATTTGCGTAGGGCAATCAATTTTTGATAATAATGGAGTACAGAATCCTCATCCATCTGCTGATCCTTTACATTGATTTGGGAATAATTTGGATTCACCTTCATCCATGGGGTTCCCTGGGTAAATCCTGCTCCTTTCTCCCCACTCCATTGCATAGGAGTTCTAGCATTATCCCTGCTCATCTCTGCGCATATGCGAAGCGCCTCTTCTTTGGGCACCCCTGCCGCCCTTGCCGTTTGGTACTGGTCTTTGCTGCTGATATCATCCCATTCCTCACTGCTGTTCCACACACAATTTTGCATTCCAATTTCCTGCCCCTGATATAGGAAAGGAATTCCACGAAGCAATAAGCTGATCGTACCCAGCATTTTTGTCCCAGCAGCATTTCTTGCATACTCTGGCAAGAACCTGGAAACACCCCTTGGCTCATCATGATTTTCAATGATATTTGCCTTATATCCTACCTTCTGCACTTCCAACTGAGAATTTACAATGGCTTTCCGCCACTGGTTGAAATCAATCCCTGGCGCATCGTACCAGCCATGCTCTCCGTCGCTAAGACAGTGGGCGCTGAAATCAAAAATCGTGGAAAAATGCCCATCCTCCCCAATGAATTCCGGCAATTCTTCTTCGTGCATATTAAACACTTCTCCAACGGTAAAAGCATCATACTTTGCAAAAGTATTGTTTTTCAAATCTTCCAACAGTTCTCCCACCCCGTGAGTTTGTTCCACTGCCCTGGAGTATCCTGCCAATCCGTCTGGACCATCTGGCTCCAAATCTGGAAAGTTGACATCCTTTTTAATATTGATAATCGCATCAATTCGAAATCCGGCCACTCCTTTTTCCATCCACCAGTTGATCATATCATAGATTTCCTGCCGCAGCTTTGGATTCTCCCAGTTCAAATCCGGCTGCTCCTTGGCAAATGCATGAAAATAGTACTTATTGGTCCCTGGCACTGGTTCCCAACAGCTTCCTCCAAAGTAGGAACGGTAATTGCTAGGCAGCCCTCCATTCTTTCCTTCCCGGAAATAAAAGTAATCTGCATATTCCCCCTCTGGATCTGCAAGGGCTTTCTGGAACCATTCATGTTGGTCAGAACAATGATTGATTACCAAATCCATCACAATATAAATGTCTCGTTTTTTTGCTTCAGCCAGCAGCTCTTCAAACTCCTCCATGGTGCCAAATTCCGGCGCAATTCCATAATAATCTGAAATATCATAGCCCTGGTCTACAAACGGCGATTTATAAATGGGTGAAATCCAAATCAAGTCAATCCCAAGCTCCTTCAAATAATCCAGCTTTGAAATAATTCCCTGGATATCCCCAATTCCATCCCCATTCGTATCATAAAAGCTTTTGGGATAAATTTGATATGCTACTTTGTCATGCCACCATTTTTTCATCTTTGTTTTCATCCTTGTCTCCTCCTTAATTTTCCACTGCATGTTTATCCAAAAGATACTTTTTATTTTTTAACTCTATCTTTCTTTGTAAGATACTGCTATTATAATAATATGTTTTGGAATTTTCTTGCAATATATTTCCCTGCTATAACACAATCCTGCTCTTATACGAAAATTTTGTTGTGATTCCCTTTACAGAATTCTCAAACACAGGCAACCATAAGAACTGAGATAGGAGACTTTTTTATGAAAAAATTGAATTCATTAATTCTGGAACAAAAAGAAGACGCCAAACATGGAGATTCCTTTTTTCCCATCCAAAAATATATTACTTTCCTCTCGCCCCAGTACCCAGTGTTGACGACCCATTGGCACGAGGAGGCAGAATTTACCTTAATTCTCAAAGGGCAGGGAACCTACCATATTGAATTGACACAATATTACCTGGAACCTGAAGATTTGATTTTCGTTCCCCCTTTGGCCCTGCACTCTGCCTCCACGCCAAAAGGCTGTGAATTCCTTTCCGAGACCTATGTATTTCATATGAATTTTCTAGGTGGAAATTCCACAGATATCTGTTCCACCAGATATTTACAGCCCTTGGCCCAGCATGAAATGATTCTGCCCAGTGTCATCAAGCCGGAGCACCCTGCCTACCTCTCCTTGCGAAAAATATTCAACCAAATCAGCAATTTGTATGATGGAGGGATTCCTGGATATGAATTAGCGCTGAAAGCTTTACTTTTACAAACGGTTTTTCTGCTGCTGCAATATAAGGAGACAGCGCCCGCCTCTGACACCTCCAATGCTATCCATTCGGAGAAATTAAAAACTGTCCTGGATTATATGGAGCTGCACTACATGGATTCCATTCTGGTATCCGATCTGGCTAAAATGTGCTACTTTAGCGAGTACCATTTTATGCGCTTTTTTAAAAAACATATGAATATGACCTGCATGGAATTTTTGAACAACCTGCGCCTGGAAAAAGCCGTGGAGCTTCTCAAAGACGATACTGCTTCCATCCTGGAGGTCTCCCTGTCTGTGGGATTCCACAATCTTTCCTATTTCCACCGGGCATTTAAAAACAAATACCGCATGACGCCTGGAGAATTTCGGAATAACGTAGATAAATCCGACTTTGCACCTCCAACTTAAGCAGCCTGCACACTTTAAGGGGGACAGACCTTTCACTGAAGAAATAACTATTTATTATTACTCACTTTCAATATCTCCATTAAATATCTTTCTGTGCTAATATCCTTGTTGACAAATACCAAGACATTACAAATAAACACAATGCAACAAATACCGTTATAACTAAAGTAGAAATTGTATGTCCCAATAACAAAATTAAAGCAATAAAGATACCAGCAGATACAGGATAGGCAAGGATAGTTCCTATAACACTTTTACTTTCATCAAGCATAATGTAAAATGGTAAGATAACACTTCCAGATAATAATGCCATTGTCAAACTGATAGAAACGAACAATCCCATCATTTCTGTGCCCCCACCAATAATAAGATTTGCTATGGCGCCAAAAACTACACCAAATACCAAACCTACACTACTTAACAGCAAGTACATTATATACTTACTGCTGATATATGATTTCCTGCTAACAGGAGTGGTTATAATAGTTTTTAGACACCCAGAAGATTTATCTACGTTGATTGTAGAAGTAACATTCATTCCTAACATAACAGTGGCTAAAACTGTTAAAACCCACGGATTGGCTAGATAAGATAAACTTGCGCCAATGACAATAAAAACAACTGCCAAGATCGCCAATATTGACCGAATAATATAAAAATCTTTTAATAATAATCCTTTCATCTTACTTCCCCCTTTACATACATAAGCATGATTTCATCAATGCTTGCTGGTACAATCACAGCATTTGGATGTTTTTTCTGTGCCGATTGTCTGTTGTCTATTAACACTTGCCATTCATAATCTTGCTTTCTATAAGCTATGATTTCTTCTTTGTGGATTTCATCGAAAAGTCTAGAGCCACATTTTATAATGCCGTAATTTTCTAATAATTCATCTTTTGGCTTTTGAAAAACAATTTTCCCGTCATGAATAAATACAATATAATCTGCTACCTTCTCAAGATCACTTGTGATATGAGAAGATACCAAAATTGAATTTTCCTCATCTTGAATAAAATCTAAAAACATATCCAATATCTCTTCTCGCATAATAGGGTCTAGTCCACTTGTAGCTTCATCGAGTATCAGCAATTTAGAATGATGTGAAAAAGCAACTGAAATTGAATATTTCATTTTCATGCCTTTAGAAAATTCTTTTATTTTCTTATTAAGCGGAAGTTTAAATTTGTTTAACATTTCCAGGTATTTCTTTTTGTCCCAAGTTCCATAAATGTTTTCAAACACATTGCCAAGTTGCTTTGGAGTAAGTACATCAGGATAATTGTTACCATCAAATACGACACCAATATTATCCTTGCATACAGTATCAATATCATGTTCTCCAAATATAGTAACTGTTCCACTATCTTTTGTTGTTAAACCTAAAACAATATTAATTGTTGTGCTTTTTCCTGCTCCGTTTTCACCAATCAATCCTACAATACTTCCTTGCGGAACGGTAAAGGAAATATTATCGAGTTTGAAGTCTTTATATTGTTTGATTACTCCATTGAGTTCTAAAGCATATTTTTCCATAATCTTATTCCTCCTCGTATAATAGGGCAAGTAAGGCTTGCAATTTATCCAACTTTATTCCACTTACTTTTGCAATTTCAATCGCTTCTGTAAAATAATTTTCTATTTTCTTTTGTTGTTCTTCCAAATAGAAATCTTGATTCTGAACAGATACAAAACACCCTTTTCCTGCCGTTGTTTCAATAAAACCATCTTTTTGAAGTACATCATAAGATTTTTGCACGGTTAAAACGCTTATATGCAATGACTTTGCCAATCCTCTTATAGAGGGAAGCGCTTCTCCTGCTTTTAAATCTCCATTGATAATCATTGCCTTTATTTGTGAAGAAATTTGCTCATAAATTGGTATGCTGGCATGATTATTGATAAAAATTTCCACTATACCACCGTCCCGTCTTATACTGTATTACTTGAACAAGTACAGTATAATATTAAACAATACACTTGTCAAGGGGTTATTTGGGATAATAGGAAAAGACAAGGTCTTTCCTATAAGACAAGAAAGAATCCTGCTTTGCAGGATTCTCCGCCTGCGGCGGGTCGCTTTGCGACAAATTTCATACCCGCCGCAGTGCGATAAGAACTTTTTTATTCTATAGGAAAGATACTTTCACGCGTTAGCGTGACAAGGTCTTTCCTATAGAATAAAAAAGTCATATATAAGTTTTTACATAATTATCCAGAAAACATAATATTTTCCATTATATTTTTTTCCTCTTTGCAGATAATAACACCATGGTAAGCAACAACATTTCGAGGCGGACATCATTCCAAAGAATGAGCCATTTCGGAATGATGTTCTTGCCAGAAAGAAAACAAGAAGAAAAATATTTGGAGGTGAATCGAAATGGCTAACAGCAATTCTGGTTCTAACACAAGTAAAATGGCAGTACCTCAGGCAAAAGAGGCTATGAACCGTTTTAAACAGGAAGTCGCATCTGAAATCGGCGTACCTTTGAAAGAAGGTTACAATGGTGACTTAACATCTGCTCAGGCTGGTTCCATCGGCGGAGAAATGGTTAAGAAGATGATTATGAAACAGGAACAGCAGATGTCTGGTGGACAGCAGTAACTTTTATCCAACAGAAAAACTGCACCATAAAAATCCCTCTGCCCTGGATTCTCCAGGCAGGGGGATTTTCTGTGATATTGTAACAGTTCAGCGCTTTTGGCTTTCTACATTGCTTTATTCAAAGGATTCTTCGATGTAAGAATAAAAATATGGA